>Ga0181405_1000237_pt1 | contig 19249 bp, 32 predicted proteins | sample 28SPOviralmetaG_FD_130134 | JGI IMG/M metagenome (GOLD analysis project Ga0181405, IMG submission 130134) | Marine viral communities from the oligotrophic San Pedro Time Series (SPOT) site, San Pedro Channel, CA, USA - 28 SPOT_SRF_2011-11-29 | ecosystem: Environmental > Aquatic > Marine > Strait...
CCTTGTCTTTCATCTGCAGCAGCTTCAGCTTCTTTCATCATAGACATTAAAGCGTCTTCTCCGATTTCTTCTACAGCTTTTGCAGTAAAGACAAATTCTCCATCCGATAACCTTGCAGGTATCGAGTCAGAGACTCCTGAACCCGGTCCTTCAACAGGACCAGACCCAGCAAATTCTTGAGCAACATCTATTATCTTGTCAAACAACATAGATAGTTCCTCATCTTGTTCTAGTTTAGAAGTTAGCATATTTTCTTCTTCTTCACTTAATGCTTCTTCCATTATAAATTTTGTGTATCCGTCTTCCATGTCATCATCAGATTCCATTGAAGGTGTCATAACCATTAACATTTGGTCATCCATTGAACCACCTTCTTGTTTTTGTTCTCTTACGCCTCTACCTATAAGAACATCAGCATATGTAGTTTCACCATCTTTATTTAAATCAGGAAACTTTCCACCATCTTTCATGCCTAATCTTTTTGTAAGTTCATCTATTTCTGAAAAATCTCTATTATCATAAGCTTTATTTAAAGCACTTGTAGCTTCTTCTTCTGAAGCTCCTTTAGAAATAAGATTGTTAAACTCTGAAGATTTTTGGGCTTCTATACTTGCTAATTGTTCTTGCATAGTTCCTTCATCTTGTTGTTTTTGTAAAGAACTTATTTTTTCGTCTAATTTTTCTATGTCTTTTAGTGCTGCATCTTGATTAGATTTAGACATGTTTTCAGTGTTTAATTCTTTTCTAAGTTTACTTCTTTTAGCTTTAAATGCTAATATTTTTTCAATTACTTCACCAATTACTTTACTACCCGCACTATAAGTAATTCTATCGTCTTCTAACAAACCTTTTTTCATTGTTGTATTTCCTTTCTATTAATTGCTTCTTTAACCTGTTCCGGCAACTGCTCTAGGCGTACCAGAAAATTCAGCTTCCCCTGCAACCGGTACACTTCCTGTTCCGATGTTGCCACCACCAGTGCCTGTAGCTCCAAGTTCTTGAGGTTGTTGAGGTGCTCCTTGAAGTCCTCCCATTGGGGATGGTTCACCAGCGGATTGAGTTTCCTCGCCATTTGTTTGTCCAGCATTTTGCATTCCTATTATCTGTGCCATTATTGCAGCTTCTTCAGGGTCATTGAGTATTTCATCAGGGTCTAAATCTAAACTGTAGGCAAGTTCACTTATAAGTTTAGAAATTTTAACGAAAGGAGCAACAGCAGGATTTTGAGCAGTTTGTAAAAACATAGTAAGTCTTTGACTTCTAACTTCTTTCTGCATCAAGCTGTTTGTTCCAGTAGCTTTAACTTCTAAATCACCTTTAACATCCAACTCATCTTCTAAGAATTGCATGTTCCACTGAAAGTAAGATTCTCCAAGTGGTTTTAATAAAAAGTCATCAAGATTTTTGATAACTGTTTTAACATTTAAACTTGATGCTCCTAATAACATAGACATGCCTGAAGCAGTTCTTGTCATGCTTTGAACACCTGTTTGTCCGTGTGAATAACTAGGTATACCTGTTTGTTCGTCTGCAAGTTGTCTAAACTTATCAAACATCATTAAATTTTCTTGTGATGTATTAGGAAACTTTAAACCATGAATAGCTTGTCCCGGCATACCGGCTTGTCTTCTAAATATTTTTCCGGGGAATATTTCCATTGATTGTCCGCCTACTAAAGCAGACTCATCTACATCAAACACTAGTGACCCAGACATTGCTAAATTATCAATAGCCATTCTTGCATGTCCGTTCATAATCTGTTGACTATCATCCATATTTTCTGCTACACCAATACCAAAGAAGTTATATGGGTTTCTTTCGTATGGGAAAGCGTTATATGGTATTCTATATGGAGTAAAAGGATTTAAAACAGCTCTTAGTAAATAATGCCCACATGTCCATATATTTACTTGTACTTCATCTAAGTCATCAATAGTATCTGGTAAATCAATACCTACTTCTCTTGCATACTCTGCATCCATCATTCCCCAATATTCTAAGATTTCAAAGCTACTATCTACATCATAGTCTCCTCTAGCATCGTCTTTTAATTGGCTTTCAAAATCTTTTTCTACGTAATTAGCACCCATTTGAATAGCATTGCGTATTGCGTCTTCATCAAAATAAGGCATATTACGTAACTGTCTTAATTGACTTCTATTCATTTTGTGTCTATGAATAATATACTCACATTCATCCATATTAGTTGCATTAGGGTCTGGATAAAAATCCCAACAACTAACAAACTCAATACGAGGAACTCTTACTTCTAAAGGATTGTAAGTTCTTTTACCTTCTTCGTCTGTGTCCCATTTATGAAGTTTTTTATTAAAATTAAAAGGACCTTTTATTATTCCTGTGCCTAATAAAGAAGATTCTAAAAGAGCATTTCTTATTTCAGCATTACCATTAGATTCATCTATCTGGTCATGTATAAGTTTTTCCATTCTTCTTGCAGCTTTTTCTGCAGGCTTTAATTCTATTTCTTGAGGATTAGAACTTATACCATCTGAAAGAACACCAGCTTCTTCAGCTTTATCTTCAATACTATCTTCAAAAACTCCATTATAAAAAGAAGCACCGGGTTTTAAAGTTTTACCGTCTCCTTCATATCCAATATCGTAAGGACTGACGTAATCAACATTGTTACCATCTACTTCTCCTTCGCTTGTTTCTATGCCCGGAGTAGGATTAGAAATATCTAAATGAGCATAGTCTGTTTCGCCTTCTGGTATTTTAGTTTCAGAAATTCCTATCGGGAATTTACCTGTACCAAATATAACATCAACTAATTGCCCAAAAGCAGCTAATACTTTAGTTTTAGTAACTTTTACGAATATTCTAGACTTTTCAGATTCTCTAAACTTAACATTTTTAGAGTAAAGACCCCTATAGTTTTCATAGGCTTTAAGCCATCTACGTTCATCTGTTTCTCTAGCTTGTTCAGCTTGAGCAAATCTACCATTAATAATACCTATAAGATTTCTTTGCTGGTCTTCTTCAAGAGTAAGAGTTACTCCAGATTCTCCTTCTACTTCTTCGTAAATATTATTAGCATTTAAAAATGTATTTTCGTTGTCTGCCATATTTTAATAACCAAATGTTGAATCTACTGGTCTATACATTTCTCTTTTTAAACCTCTAATTCTTTCTAGCGGACTTTCCATTCTTGGTCTGCTCATTATCATATAACGTAATGCGTCATATGCGTGGTCAGAGGCATGTGTATCTACATCCTCTGGATTAGTTTTAGACAACGGTATAGATTGTAATTCTCTAATTAAATTAGGACAAGTATTAAATACCTGCAATTTAGGTCTTCCGTTTTCTCTAACTTTTAAATACTCGTGTATTTGTATTTTACCTTGTATTCTATTTTTATCAGCTTTTCTTAATTTGTGTCCAGCTCTTACTAAAGACTCTCCTACTGTTGGACCCGTAGTTCCTGTTTTTGCCCATGCTGTTGTATCTAAAACACCATTAACGGAAAAAGGGTCTTCAATCTCCATATTTGTTATTATACTGCCTAATTCTTCACCTGTCAAGCCTTTTCTATATAATTCTCTATATATTATTAAAGTACCATCATTTATATCTAATATACCCCATAAACAACAGGACTCTGAAGCGTATCCATAATCTATTCCTTTTAACCTTTCCCAATGTATAGGTAATTCAAAAGGTGTAATTATATGATGTTCAGGACTAAATTCTACAAAAGCAGCTCCTTCAGCTACATCCCAGTTACCTTCAAGTAATTGCCTACGTTGAATAGGAGGCAAGGACTTAAGCATTTGTTCATAAACACCATCCTCAGAAAGATAAGGATTATCTGCTAGTTTAGCAGGTATAAACTTTCTAGTAAGACCGTCCTTACCCATAAAAGTTTCATTATAGTTATGAGGTTCTATATATCTTCTTTTAACCCATTGAGAACCTACTCCTCCGGGGTTAGCTGTACATCTTAAATAAGTTTTTATGTCTGGGTCAGTAGTTCTTAAACGAGACGCAAGATAGTTCCAACTAAATTCTGTTGGTAGATGTGTGATTTCATCAAAGCCAATCCAAGAATAAGCTTGTCCTTGATATCTGTATACGTCTGCATCTCGTTCTAAGAAACCAAACTCAACCTTTGCACCTGACGGAAAGTTCCAAAGTTTTTCTACTTCTCTAAACTTAGCACCGGGAAATGCTTGAGGATATAACTCACGAGACTTATCAATCATCTCACGAAGTTCTGGCATAGACCTTCTAAGTATTAATGCCCTATGTGCTTTTTTATGAGCATAACGTAAAGGGTCAACAAGCATAGCATAAGATTTACCACCACCTGCAGCTCCTCCGTAAAGAACATCTTTCTCACTAGCTGCAAGAAAGTTTGTTTGAGGTCCTTCATTAGGATGAAAAACTACATTGTTTCCTCTATTTAAATGTTCTTTTAAAGTATCTGGAAGTTCTTCTACATCACTATCTAAAAATACTTTTGAGTTTTCATTATCTGTATTATCTATTTCAGATAACAATTTTTTTTGTTTTTTTATAGATTTTCTTTTATTATATAAAGCTGTTTCAAGTTTATGTAATGATTTTTCTTTATTTTTTAAAGACCTTTTTGCTGACTCTTTTGCTTTATCGTCTGTTATTAATTTATTTTTTAAAGTAGAACCTTTAGGTCTTCCTGTTTTTCTTTTAGGAGTACCATCTTTTTTTAATACAAAATTATTATTACTATCTAATAAGTAATTTTCAGGATGTATATCCCAATCATTAACTTTCATCTTTTGTTTTGTTTTTATCTATATATTTTTTTAAACCTACATGGCTAATATATCTATCAGTTTTAGCATATAACCAATCAGAAGCATCTCTTAAAGACACTTCATCATTTTTAACCATGTATTCTGCTACTCCTAAAGCTATTAATTGTTCTTCAATAGGTTTTAAAAAAGAACTAGACTCTTCAGATAACTCATAACCAAACGGTATTGTCGAGGTAGCTCTTTTTATATAACCTTCTTTCATCTTACTTTTCTATACTTTCTAGTTTTTCTTGCTGTTTTTTTTGGTTGCTTACTGTGTTGCTTTCCTTTTTTAGTATCTTCTCGTTTTTTTCTTGTTGTTGCTGCGTACTCTTTAGACGATAATGATTTAATCGCCTTCTCTGGGAGATACCTTTCACCCGTTTTTGCAGACGGTTTACCACTTTTAGTCCGCCATTTTTGTTTAGTCCAAGACCTAAGACTTCTTTGTGACTTTTTTAGACTTGACATTTTTCTTTTTTGTACATAAACATTTTTTAAATAATTTTGAAAAACATTTATTTGTTTTGTTCATAAATTCTATCATATACTTTCTTAATACTTCCATGTTATTTATAGCCTCCTCCTTTGGCTTTATATTCTTTAGCTAAGAGCTGGGCTTTCCGAGCCGACCATTGACCGGGATTACCACCTTTAGAACCGGATTTGATTTTCTCGAAAAGCCTCTTACGCATAGTAGGCTTAGTATAATTACCAGCTTTATTAACAGTTGACTTCTTTTTAGTCGTTGTTTTTTTTCTCGGCATCATTATCTCCTTTATTAAAAATCTTATCCCAGTTATCTCTGTACTGTTTAGTATAAACTCCGGGTCTAGGTTTAGCACCTTTACCTCCATCGCTTTTACCATATATACTTTTTCTAAACACCATAGGTTTTTCATCGCTTCCTATTTGTTTACCCATACACTACCACTTAACTTTATCAGCCCAATAGGCTGCTGACATTTTACCTCTAGCAATATTTTTAGCATGTCTAGCTTTAAAACTTTTACGCTTTGCTTTCATTCTAGCAGACTCTCCAGCTTTAGGTTTACCTGCAGTAGACGCACCTTTTTGACCAAACCTGATAGTTTTAATTTTATCACCTACTTTAGCAACAACTATATGTGATTTAGTTTTATGATTAGGAGTACGTTTTGGTTTGTTATAACCGCTTACTCCTGCTCTTTCTAATCTTGAGTCTTTTGCCATTAGTGTATTACCCTATCTCGTTTTAAGTCTTCATGTTTAAGTTCTTGTATTTCTCCAATAACAAACAACCCATGTTCTATTGCTATTCTAGCTGCTTGTATCATTGTATCAGCTTTTATGTATGGTCCTATAAGAATGCCCGGAATATCATCTATGTATTCAGTTATCCATATCTTCATATTCTGCATCCTCTGCTTCGATATTAATTGTATGCTTTTCTGGCAATATAAAAATACCTCCGCTGACATTATGTGCTACTTCTAGTTTATCTTGTTTTCCTAATCCGACCCTATCTAATATAGTTTCGGCTGCTTTTAGTTTCATATTTGCTTGAGGAACTGGTCTATTAGAGTCTAGAACCTCTATTAACTTAAAAGCTGCGGAGGGGGCGGAACGTGCAAGAACATCTGAGGCTAATTCAATCACTTCATGTTTAAGACTTTTTAATACCTGATGATAATTGCCTTCTGAATAACCTGCAAGTTCTGCTGCCCTTGATAAATTTCCATTAGTCGTAATAATATTATCTAAAAACGATTGTTGTTTTTCAGTTAGTTTTTTAGTTTTTTTACTTTCGACTGGTAAGTAGCTCATATTATATTATTATAGTGTTAATAATAAACTTTGTCAAGCTAAATATGTACATTTATTTCTAAATAACTATTGACAAACCTTAAATACATACCTATAATAAGTGTATACGGTCCCCCCGGTTTAGTATATATATAGGCTCCCTATATAGTCCCCTCCTAAAACATAACAATCCCCTCTAAAGTACTGGTATAACAGGGTTTATATAGTCGGGAGAACCTGCTTAACACTCTTTTTTAGTTCAAAATGTATGAGATTGTGCATATATAGGGGGGTACGGGGGGGTGGGTCCTGCCCGCACTTTATAGGGGCATACGCACGCAAGCACTTATAAGGCTCTTTTCTAGCTGGATAGGATTAAATAACGCCTTATATAGCCCGTAGGCATAGGGATTGACTGTTTAACACTATATAGAGGCTTACATAGAGCCTTGATAGTAATTAAAACTTAATAGGGTTAAATAGGATTTGAACAACGTCATCTGGCCATGCTTATCAGCTGACTGAATAAACTATGTGAGAGAGCATTAAGTTTTTTATGTCAGCTGGCATGAGTTTCTAGATAGGTTCTAAAAACAAGTGAAAAAACACCTAAAAAGGACTAAAAAATAATTCTAGAGGATCCTACAGGACCGTGACAGTAAAATCCCAGCGGTAAAGCATTCTTAAATTTAAAAAGGCTAAATAAATTTAAATAGGATTCATACAAATTTAAATAGGATTTATACAAATTTAAGACAAAAAAAAACCCTATCAAGCGTATTAAAACTTGATAGGGTTTAGCAGCCTTAGATATTCTATTAAATACTTAACTTAGCGGGACTAGTTCCCTTGCTAAAAGCACTTAACGTATAACTAGATTTAACGCCTTCTCTGTCCATAGTTGTGACTTTAATTTTTCTTACTGAAAAACCTCCGTCCTTACTATCTTCATTTTCATGGACTGTATCACTTACTGATATAGCCACCACGTTATGGATTGTAGTTTCCATGTTTATACCTCCTTTTTGGTATTAGTTATTTTTTTAATATTAAACAAAGGCGGAATAGGTTCCGCAGTTGCTTTTCCGTCACAATATTTAGTCATCATATTGACAATAGTATTTATTGTTAACGCTTGCCCTAAAGATAGTAAAAACCTCTCTTTAGAGTTGTAGTTATCAAAGTACTTCTCTAACTCTTCAACGCTATCATATGCACCAAAGATATTAGAGCCTTTAATTTCTAAAGGCTCACTAATTGCTTTACTGGTACTCATCTACGCCACCATGGACAAGAGTAAGTTGTCAGTAGTTTTTGCAATAGCCGTTCTACGGTCATTCTGAATGCTAGCAATGTTCTTTTGTGAACTTTCCTTATAAGCACCGGTATGAGTACCCCAATGAGTCATAGCGTTATAGACTGCCCAAAGTGTAGAACCTAAGTCAGTTCTATATTTTTTGTATTCAGTCCAAACATCTTTTACTTGATAGGCTCTAGATAGTTGCTTATCCCATAAGAGATATTCAACATCATCATTAAACTTATTAGAAATATTGTCCTTAATAAATTTATTAATTTCTCTAGTTCCTACAGCATCCGCAATAGCTAGTATTGCTTCAGTATCAGTTACTTTTGTAGTGGTGAATTTTTTCCACGTCTCAATACTATTCTCATATAACTCAATAACGTTAGTTAGTGGTTCAACCGCATCATGTATATTTAAATATTTAGTATGCTTCCTTTTAAATTTACCAATAGAACCTAAGGCAGTCATACCGTTTAAGCATGCCAGTCTCAAGGCTCCATATTCGATAGCAAATCTCATTGAGCCATCAATAGAATTTCTTACTAATAGTTGAAGTTCTATTGTGTCATTTAGTGCCACCTCTTCACGATGTTGTGGGAATCTATAAAAGCCAAAAGCCCTAGCACCATCATGGCTAGTCTTAAATTCTTTTATCATATCCGTAGTATCGATATTAGATTGTTCGATGATACGTTCCGCAGTCTGAAAAGCTTGCGTATGATTGACTAATTGATAGTCATTCCCTACAGCCTTAAAAGGATGCCCGTTATCATCTCTCACTATAAACTTTGAGTCTTCGCATTTAACCCAAGCCCCAAAGTTATTTAAATATCCCGCTTCTTGAACGGTACACTCAAAACCAGCCTCCCCATAAGGGTTAGCTAGTTCATTTATATTAATTATATTATTCATTTTTTTGGTTCCTCCATATAATGAATTTGTTAATAGAATTTTTTAGTTTTTATTTAACCACGTTATCCCGTGGGGTTCGCCTTCTCAGACGTTCAAGCTTAAGTTAGCTGGCTCTTAATTTTCAGAATACTCACATCCTTGCGGGGTGGTACCAGTCGCATCGCTTAATTATTAATATACAGAAATGAATGAGAATAACAAGGTGTTTGTCTCAATAAGGTCCTCTTATTTCAGTTAATGTATATTTTTACTTTGTATTTATATACAGTAGTTTTTTAATTACCAAATAAGGAGGGAAAAATTGGAAAAAAAAATTAATAAAAATGATATGTCTCACTGGGATATATACAATAATGATTCTAACGTGCTAAGCGAAAAGAAACAGTTAGAACATATCATTAATATGGCTGACGGGTTATACAAGCATGGACATCATGCTATGGCTGGTTTTTCATATAATGAAGCTATCATTGAGGGTCTTTTAGATTACGCAAGTAGCAAGGGCATTAAATTAGTAGCTAAAAATTATAACAAAACTAAATACGGCTATTAATTGTGGATAAAATTACAGCCGTTGATATTACTGGCGGGGGACTAAGTCGCACATCTAAATTAGGGTGTGCGTCTTTTTCTATATCTGCCTTTGAATGTAAAACTGGTTCTAAATTGGCGAAGGTTGAAGGGTCAGTTTGTAATAAATGTTATGCTAGGCGAGGCACTTACTTATATAAAAACGTAAAGACTGCCCAACTTAGAAGATTAAATGCTATAGATAATCCTGCATGGGTTCCTGCTATGGTTAAATTAATTAGGATACAAGCCTTAGAAAATGATAAGAATATTTTTAGGTGGTTCGATAGCGGAGACTTACAAGCTGGAATGCTTTCAAAAATAGTAGAAGTATGCAAGCTAACACCCGAAATTAAACACTGGCTACCTACTCACGAAGCGGGAATGCTGAATAAAGAATATATTGAGCTAGGCGAAGAGCTTCCCAATAATCTTATAATCAGACTAAGTGCGTCTATGATTGACGGAAAACCTCCCAAAGGCTGGAAGCATACGTCTACAGTAAACAAAAGTTCTAAAACTATAGGTTTTAAATGTCCTTCAAAAGAACAAGGGGGTAAGTGTCTAGATTGTAATGCTTGCTGGGATAAATCAATACCTAATATAGCGTATATATATCATTAAAACGGGGTTCCTCCGTGAGGTGGATTAGGGTACCACTATAAATAATACCCTATTTAATCTGTAAATTCTATGCGACTAACTAAGTAGGCGGTTTATTATGTGCTATGCGAACATGGTAGGCGGTAGTAAGCGGGGGTTTACTATAGTACTACTATAGGTATACTATATAATAACTATTTACTACCACCCCTTAAATAAGAAACTATATAGTATTGTACTATGTGAGTGTGGTTAGTTGTCAATATAAATATTTTATTTATTTTTGTTAAAAGTATTGACAAGTTATAATTACTTGTATTACTATGGATGATTACAAGGTGTTCGAGCTACTGTAAAATCCTTGACCTCTTTTAAATAAGAGTAGACAAGAGATAGGTTGTAGATGAAATGGGATAAGAACTGCACCGATTACCTTCCCTTGTAAATAGTGCTGGGTATCACTTTAAAGTACCCCTTATTTAAGATGAGTTCTTTAGGAGGGACTATGAACAAAAGAGAAAGAGAATACAACAAAACTTTTAGTAGTAAAAATTCTAAGCGTTTTATTTTAAACAGTAACGAGTTTATATACAAAGGGTTTTTGTTAAAGCGTAGACAAATTAAAGATTTGAACTTTATTTATTACGATATAACCAACGACCATAACCCAGCGTTTGCAACAGGCATACTTAGCCCGCAGATGAATGCAAACAATATAAAAGATGCACGAGAAGCAGTAGACGATTTACTACGAGACATAGGCGTGCCAGCATTTCGCATTTATAATCAAATATGTGGGCATATCCCCAGCTGGGAGTAGGCGTATGCACACTAATAATATATTAACAATAGACGAACTATGCGACAGGCTAGACAACGAGTTTGATGATGTGGAGTTATCGATACACGATAGTCCTACAAAAGGAACTGTAGCTGTGGTATATTTTTATGAAAATAAAGTAGATGAGGTGTCAGATGATAACGATTGAACGAGTAAAAAATATTGCAGAAGATATTAAAAATGATAATGACTGGGTAAATGATAGTCACGAACAGGCTGAGTGGAAAGGTATTTGTTATGGGCTAGACTTATTAATACGTCATTTAGAAGAGGTCCAAGATGATAGATAAATATTTAGATGCAGTTAATCAAGTATATAAGACATCCCCTACACCCGAATACGCTAATCAGCTCATTGAAATAATGACAGATTTAGCCACACCAAAAACAAATCATAAACAAGAAGAAAACAAAAGCGAGGTAGAAGATGAGTAATCAACACAACGAAGAAGCCTTAGAACAAATACATGAAGAAGTTTTAGAACAGGACAATAAAGGTTTATTAGACAACGATATAAATAATATATCAAAACAATATAATTTAAATGTTGATGATGACAGGGATGAAATACTACAATTCATATCAGAGAATATATTTTATAATAATAAAGAAGATATAGAAATAATGTATAAAGACGTGCCACGTCATTTAAAACATTTAAGTAAAGATAAGTTAAAAGCATTGTTTCATATTTTTGCTGGGAGATTTTAATGGCTATTAAATCTAAAGCATTTAAAAAATCTCATACGCCTGCTACTGGTGTCAGAGGTAAGCGAACAAGTCAAGGTAGAGGTAATGTAGGATTCTCAACCATGAACAAAAATAAAAAAAGTTCCTACAAAAAATATAGAGGGCAAGGAAAATGAAAGTAAAACATTTAAAAACTAAAACAACTATTGAATTAACAACAGAAGAACTCTATGATTGGTGTAGATATGTCAATCAAATTGATAGTATGCTAGATAACTATTCAGAAATAAAAGATGTTTATATGTCTGATATTTCTAATTTAGATACAATTAGGTGGAAACTAAGTGGCTTGTTAAATTTAGTATGGGATAGAGATACACACAGCTACGTTAAAGGAGATAATAAATGAACGGATTAGGAATAGTAATTTTATTTGTGATAGTATGTTGTTATGGAGCAGGTTTAATTATTTATGATAAGGAGAAAAATGGAGACTGAATTTAAAAAACTAAACAAGGACCAGTATAGAAATTTTGATAACTGGATAAGAGAAAACAACAGAGAGCTTTACGAGAATAAAGTAAGCTATGAAGTAAGGTGGGGGAAAGACGAGTTCTTTTACGTAAAACTATGTGATGAAAGTTTTGTATCTTTTGATGATATTTTACTTGCAATTAATAAATAAGGTACGTATAATGAATAACTTAACACATAAATATAGGAGTTTATATGTCTAAACTAATAGAAAAAACGGATGAAGGTAAGATTAAATACTACACAATAGACGGTAAGTTAATCTATCCTTCTATTAATAACCCGAACTTTAAGTTCAATCCTGACGGTGTTTGGGAAACTTTCTTAATACCAGACAACCCAGAAGATTTAGAGATGGCTAAAAAGATGGGAGTCAGAACAAAAGGCTGGGAAGATAAAGAGATACCGGAAAGTATTTACTTCAAAAGATTTACTAAAAATAAAAACGGGGCAGATAACAAGTCAGTTATTATAAAGAATGCTGAAGGAGGACCGTTTGAGTTTAATGATGAAAGCGGTAGAGAGATTACTATAGGTAATCAAACACATGCTAAGATAATGTTTCATTACTGGCACCATGAAAATAAATGGGGTTCGTATGATTACTACATTTTAGACGGAGTCAAAGTACTAGACTTGGTAGAAAGACAAGACTCTAGTGCAAGTGTTGACGAAGATTTAGACTTTTAAGTTAGGAGAAAAAATGATTATCACTATCCCAAACAAGGACAACAAAGAAACAGCATATGATGTTTCAAAAGTTACAGATGAGGGTAAAAAAGCAGAGGCTAAGATACGTATTAGTAAGATAGGCACGTTAAATGTATTAGTTGAAGCTTTAAACTTTGCTTCTCAAGAACATAGCAGTAGACTAGAATCTTTGCTAGCAGAATGTACAGAAGCTGTGGTAAAACAAGAAGAACAAACTGTTGAAGAGTCAGAGGGCGACTCAAAATAGAATTTATTTAGGATTGTTTAGGAGTTCTTAAGTCCCTCCTTGCACTTGGTATTTCTCTTAAACAATCCATTTTAGTCAAGGAGAATATATGGCTTTTGTCAAAATGCATTTACCCTGCGATGCTTGTGGGAGTACAGATGCTTTATCCGTAAATGAAAATGGCTCGTCTAAGTGTTTCAGTTGCGGTGATTTTATTAAAAATTATAACAAGGAGGACAGCTCTATGGAGTTAGTTGAAAAACAAAATACAAGTTTGGATAACAAACACGGTGCTATTTATGGTGCTTTAAACGATAGAAAAATATCAAAAGATACAGCTACTAAATATGGAGTTAAAGCTGTATACAATACTGAGGGAGAAGTTGTTCAACATATCTATCCCTTTTATAACAACAACGAAAAGACAGCTTCTAAAATTCGATATGTAAAAGATAAGAACTTTAGTTTTCAAGGAACATACGAAGGTACTGGATTATTTGGCGAACAGTTATTTAAAGGCGGAAAGTATATTACATTAGTAGAAGGAGAGTGCGATGCAATGGCAGGCTATGAGTTGTTTGGTTCTAAGTGGGATGTTGTGTCTATTAAGAGAGGTTCTCAAGGTGCTGTAAAAGATGTCAAAGAAAGTTTAGAATTTTTAGAACAGTATGAAAATATTATAATTTGTTTTGACAATGACAAAGCTGGTAAAGAAGCATCAAAGAAAGTAGCTCAGTTATTTACACCTAGTAAAGCTAAGATAATGACTTTACCTAATGGGTACAAAGATGCTAATGACATGCTTAAAGATAACAAACATGCTTTGTTTGTCAAAGCTTTCTGGGATGCTAAGATATATACCCCAGCAGGAGTTATAAATGTTTCTGATAAGAGAAGTGAGTTTCATAAAAGAGAAAAGAAAAATAGTATACCTTATCCTTGGGAAGGATTGAATGATAAGCTTGTGGGTATGAGAGGAGGAGAGCTTATAACTTTAACAGGTGGTACAGGATTAGGTAAGTCTAGTGTGACTCGTGAATTAGAGCATTGGTTAATAAAAGAAACAGAAGATAACGTAGGGGTAATAGCTTTAGAAGAGGATTGGAGAAGAACTATTGACGGTATACTATCTATAGAAGCTAATAACAGATTATATATAGACCATGTCAGAGAGCAGTATTCAGAAGAAGAGTTAGATAAATTCTTTGATATATTATATGACGGGGAGAATAAGAATAGGGTATGGGTACATGCACACTTTGGAACAAATGATATAGACGAAATATTTTCTAAGATTAGGTTTATGATTATTGGGTGTGAGTGTAAATGGATTGTACTGGACCATCTACACATGCTTGTAGTTGCTTCTGCTGAAGGAGACGAAAGAAGAGCTATTGATAATATCATGGCTAGACTAAGAAGTATTGTGGAAGAAACAGGAGTAGGTATGATATTGGTTTCTCATTTACGTAGAGTTGACGGAAACAAAGGACATGAGAACGGTATAGAAGTTAGCCTTTCACACCTAAGAGGCTCTCAAAGCATAGCTCAGTTATCTGATTGTGTTATAGCCTTGGAAAGAAATCAACAAGCAGATAGTGAGAACGAATCTAATACTACTAAAGTTAGAGTTCTTAAATCTAGATACACAGGAGATGTAGGTTCTGCGACTAGGTTGCTTTACGACAGAGAAACAGGTAGACTTAATGAAATAGAAGAAGAAGAAACTGAAGAAGCTGTAGATTTTTAATATGAAATTAATGTTTGACATAGAAACTGACGATATAAAAGCTACTAAGATATGGTGTATAGTTTGTCAAGATATTGATACAGATAAAATTTATAAGTTTGACCCGTCTAACATCGATGAAGGATTAAAGTTATTACAATCTGCTGATACTATAATAGGTCATAATATTATAGGGTTTGATATACCTGTTATAAAAGACTTAACAGGTGTAGATTTAAATACAAAAAAAATAATAGATACTTTAGTAATGTCACGTCTTTACAATCCAGTAAGGGATGGTGGTCATGGTTTAGAAATGTGGGGGTATCGTTTAAAGTTTCCTAAGATAGACTACAAAGAATTTAAACATTATTCTGAGGAGATGCTTAACTATTGTGTAAATGATGTGAAGCTAAACACAGTTCTGTATAGATATTTATTAAAAGAAGGACAGGCTTTTGCTACAGAGAGTTTAGATATAGAACATGAAGTATTTAAAATAATGAAGCAACAAGAAGTAAACGGATTTAAATTTAATTCTGTTGAAGCTTCTATATTTTTAGCTACTCTTAGAGAAAAGATACAAGAGATAGAAAAGGAAGTTCAGAAAGTTTTTGTGCCTAAACTCGTAGACATAAAAGAAGTAATACCTAAAATAAAAAAAGATGGAGACTTATCTAAACAGGGACTTACTCAAGAAGAATACGATGACATTATTAAAACAGGTAATAAAAAACCTTTTATACGTAGAAAATTAGTTGATTTTAATTTAGGTTCACGTAAGCAGATTGGAGAATATTTAATTGAGTTTGGGTGGAAGCCTGATAAGTTTACACCAACAGGTCAGCCTATTGTTGACGAGGGTACTCTTTCTAGAATAAACAACATACCAGAAGCAAAGTTAATAGCTGAGTACTTACTACTACAAAAAAGAATTGCACAGATAAGTAGTTGGTTAGAAGCTGTACAGGACGATGAAAGAGTTCATGGTTTTGTAATACCTAACGGTACTATAACCGGAAGAATGACACACCGCAATCCAAACATGGCACAAGTTCCTAGTATAACTTCTGAATATGGTACAGAATGCAGGAGTTTCTGGTGTGTAGAGGAAGGGTATAAATTAGTTGGTATAGATGCTAGCCAATTAGAATTAAGATTATTAGCACATTACATGAACGATGAGGAGTACACATATGAAATCACAAAAGGAGATATTCACACACATAACCAAAACCTTGCTGGACTTAAATCTAGAGATGAGGCAAAAGTATTCATCTATGCACTCTGCTACGGAGCAGGAAATGCAAAGCTTGGGAAAATGGTTGGAGGAAATGCCAAAAGAGGTGGCGAATTGCGAGAACGTTTTTTTGGTAGTCAACCAGCATTTGCAACTCTTACAGACCAAGTACAACGAGCTACGAAAAAAGGATACTTAAAAGGTTTAGACGGAAGGAAACTTTTTGTAAGAAGTGAACACTCTGCTCTTAATACTTTGATACAAGGAGCAGGCTCTATAGCTATGAAAAAAGGATTAGTTATTTTAAATAAAAAATTAAGACTGAACGGTATTGATTATAAATTTGTTGCTAACATACATGATGAATGGCAAGTAGAGGTTAAAGAAAGTCAAGCTGATTTTGTTGGTAGAATAGCTGTAGAAAGTATAATAAAAGCAGGAGATTATTTTAATCTTCGTTGTCCTTTAGATGGCGAATACAAGATAGGAAACAACTGGTATGAAACCCATTAAAAAAGATAGAAAAAAATTTGATATTGATTTAGAATACGGAGAGATAAGAGAAGATAAAATAAAAGACATGTTAACAGGTAAGAAGATAGAAGTTAAGTCAGAGAAGGGCATGTGGATGAAGACAGGAAACATATGTATAGAGTATGAGTCTTGGAGTAAACCCTCAGGGATTAGAGCAACGGAATCAGATTATTGGTTTCATAACTTATGCGTAGGGGATAACGAGTTCTGTACTCTTGTATTTAAAACAGATGTTCTTAAAACTATAGTTGATGAGCTTGATAGTTTTAAAACTGTATGTGGAGGAGACCATAATGCTAGTAGAATGTTCTTAGTTAATCTACAAAAATTATTTTCTTCAGATGTTATTAAAGCATTTAAGGATATTGAAGATGAAAAAAAATAAAGAAACACTTGACACATCTACTCAGGAAGTATATAATAAACTGTCTGCAAAGAAAAAAACAGCCGAATCTGGTCATTGGTATACCCAAGAGGGAGACCCAATGTACACAATCATTGGTGCTAACGGTAAAGAAAGAAACACTACTCTTAGAGATGCTAAGAAAGATAATCTAGTACCTTCTGTTACTACTGTTCTTGGTATGATAGCAAAACCTTCACTAGAGAATTGGAAAATAAATCAAGCACTTAACTCTGCTTTGACTTTAGAAAAAGAACCTTCAGAATCTATAGGAGAATTTGCATATAGATGTAAACAAGACTCTAAAAGAATAGGGCAAGAGGCTGCTAAAAAAGGTACTAAGATTCATGCAATGATTGAACGTGGTTTTCTAGGTGAAGGCACTAGTAAAACTTATGAGATTATTAAAGCTTGGCTAGATGAAAACTTTCCTGATGAAGAATGGATAGCAGAAGATTCTTTCTGTGCTGATTTAGGCTATGGAGGAAAGATAGATTTATATTCTAAGTCTGGTATCTTTGTTGACTTTAAAACTAAAGACAACTTAGAAGGTAAAGACCCAGCTAAGTTAGTATACGATGAACACGGTATGCAGTTGTCTGCTTATGCACAAGGATGTGGTTTTGATGATGTTGAAAGAGTATCAATCTTTGTTGATAGAGAAGACACCGAACTAATAGCTTGTCATATATGGGATAAAGAATCTCAAAACAAACACAGAGAAATGTTTAATAGTATTTTAAATTATTGGAAGCTTGTAAAAAATTATGAATCAAAGAAAGTCTAAACAAATAAGACTCAAAGCAAAAGAAATATTAATAGAGTGGTTAGCACAGCACGTCCCTGAAGACGAAATGAAAAATAATAATATAACTACTAAGAATATTTTAAAATATATACCTCCGGATACACATATATATGCTAATAGAACTTTACTATTAAGTGTTTGGAGTTATAAATGGTTTATTAAAAAAATTAAAAATTTTAAAAATAAAGATATAAATGATTTAAGATTAAAAGATATACAATAAAATGCCTAAAAGAATACCTAGAAAGGTAAGACCAGTAGAAAAAAATGTACCTAAAGGCTATGATTCTAAATGGGAACACACGTTACATACTACTATTCTAAAAGAATGGGAACACCATACAAATAAAATTCCTTATATTGTTGAACACAAGTATGAGCCTGACTTTGTTAAAATAATAAAGGACAAAGAATATTTGTTAGAGGCAAAAGGTAGGTTCTGGGACTATCAAGAGTATAATAAATATGTATGGGTACGCAAAGCTTTAAAAAAAAATCAAGAGCTAGTGTTTTTATTTTTAAGTCCTTTTGCTCCTATGCCACAAGCTAAACGAAGAAAAGACGGAACTAAAAGAACTCACGCTGAATGGGCAGAAACAAATAATTTTACATGGTATAGTGAAGAGACATTACCGAAGGACTGGAGATGACATATAAGTTTAGCGAGGATAAAACTTTAACAGAAATAAAAACTTACATAGATAAAACTTATGATGCTCATTATGGTAATGGTAAGTATCAAGCAACTGATATGATTATAGATGCCGGACACGGAGAAAGTTTTTGTGTTGGAAACATAATGAAGTATGCTATGAGATATGGGAAGAAAGATAACAAGAAAGCAGAACTGTTAAAGATAATACACTATGCTATAATAACATTACATTTACAGGAAGAAGAATGATTGAAGATAAAGTAGGAAAGAAACCTTATTTAGGTATTGTTATAGATTATGATAGAGAAAAACAATTTGATAAATTTAGTATTGATACATTAAAGGATAGGTATTTTTGGGATAAAGAAACCCATGCTCAAGAAGCTTTTGCAAGAGCTTCAATATTTGGAGCAACATTTAAAGGAGAAACAGATTATGAATTGGCTCAAAGACTTTATGACTACAGTTCCAACAGGTGGTTCATGTTTAGCACTCCTATACTTAGTAACGGGGGAACAACTCGTGGGCTACCTATCAGTTGTTTTCTTAATTATGTTCCTGATAGCAGGACTGGTTTATCAGCTCATTATGATGAAAATATATGGCTTGCAAGTTCTGGTGGAGGTATCGGTGGATATTGGGGAGACATTAGGAGTAACGGTATATCTACTGCTCATGGCAGTCGTTCTACTGGCTCAATTCCTTTCATGCATGTAGTAGATTCTCAAATGTTAGCCTTTAATCAAGGCACTACAAGAAGAGGAAGTTATGCTGCTTACATGGACATAAGCCACCCAGAGATAGAAGAGTTTATAAACATGCGTAAAGAATCCGGTGGAGATATAAACAGAAAAAATCTTAATCTTCATAACGGTATAAATATTACTAATGCTTTTCTTAAA
>Ga0181405_1000238_pt1 | contig 19237 bp, 22 predicted proteins | sample 28SPOviralmetaG_FD_130134 | JGI IMG/M metagenome (GOLD analysis project Ga0181405, IMG submission 130134) | Marine viral communities from the oligotrophic San Pedro Time Series (SPOT) site, San Pedro Channel, CA, USA - 28 SPOT_SRF_2011-11-29 | ecosystem: Environmental > Aquatic > Marine > Strait...
CAGGCATTAGCAAGCCTTGGGATACTTCACAGTCACGAAGATACCTATGACTTTGATTTTCTTGTTGAAGGTATAAAAATAGACGTTAAAACAACTAACTTTATTTTTGGTAACATTAGAGAAGATCACCATGTAATGCTGACCGACTATTTAAAGAATCAACAGTGTGATGCTTACATTTTTGCTGCTATAAATTATCCAGAAAATGCTGTACATATTATGGGATGTTGCGCCAAGTTTTGGTTTTGGCAAACAGATGCTGCAAAAGACTACAAGAAAGGCGAAGCCGTATTCAGGAAAGGAATAAAAGAAGATGCTAGAGTTATGAAGTTTAAGCACCTTACAAGCATTTACGAGCTGCCATTGTTATTGGAGGCATTAAAATGAAAAGAATAGAATTTGATATAAAGAGCCAAGAACAAATAGAAGAATGGCTCGAAGAAGTAGAAGGCAGAATGTCTGAGAATGATCTGAACTATATAGCTACCATTGCCTTTAACTTAGCCAATATGGATGAGTTTATATTTAGTAACGATGAGGTCTGTGACAAGTTTTTAAGCTACCAAACAACGCATTACTATGGAAGCGCTTTGCACTAAATTAACTTTCGTTTTTTTAGCTTCTTATAATTAGCCTGATGCGCTGTTTTTATTTTTTGCTTACTTTGTCCTTTATAAGCTACAGCTAGATTTTCAGATATTAAAACTCCGTTTATCGAAGTGCCATCTGTTAAAAAGATAGTTCCTAAGTAACGTCCAAACTTTCCTTTTTCTTTAGTCTCAAGTTTATAAGTTCCTCCGATGTGTAGAGCGTCTTCGACAAATTTCTTTGCCAAGAGTCCGGCCGCTTTTTCTTCAGCATCTCTTGTGCGGCACTCTGGAGTATCAACACCATAAAGACGTATGCGCTCACTGCAACGCCAAGTCCCAAAGCCAAGATCAATATCAACATCGACAGTATCTCCATCAACAACACGCGATATCTTGCAGCTATATTCATACATAAGATCCGGTCTCAATCATCTCTGCCAGTTCTATTGCTCGTCTACCTGTTTGTTTTGCAAAGCGGCTATCTAATAGTTGAATTGATGCTTCTCTATAATCTGCGTCTTCCAAGGCTTTAATCATCTTTGAGAAAGTGCGAAAGCGTGTCGCTCCCAGACAAAAAAACACATCTATCATCGCTTCTTGCCGAACCTCATCAAGATCGCCAAACCATCGGTATTCTTTGCTCAGTTCTTTAATGCAACGCAGAACATCATTAGAAAGTAGGTAGTCTATCTCATCCTCTGACAAGCCAAGACCGCCTCTGGGATCTACGTTGCGGCCTACGCCTATTGTGTACCTGTCCTCAGTACACATATAAACATGGGTCTCTGCGCCTTCGTGGCGCTTCAGCATTGCTATTAGTTTATCCATCTTATTTCTTTCCATTGCTGCCGCCAAAAAAGAACGCAGATATCCCTGAAACTAAACCACCTAAATAACCAAGAATCAAATTTACTACACCGTCATCATTAGCGTCTGGCGGCTGTATCGTGACCATAAAGACATAACCAAGAAATCCTAATAAAGCAACCATCGCAAAGACCTTTGGCATTGGATCGTCTCCGAAAGTCTTTCTTGCGTCTTTCCTGTCATCTACTTCAGCCTTGAAAGATTCGAGGTTTATCTCCATCTCTTTCAAGCGATTCTGAAAATCATTATCAGCCTGCTTGACTAATAACGCCTTCTCTGGCTGCGTCTCTAGTATCTTCTCAATCTCTTCTACAGATGCGTCAGGCGTTCCCATCCTAGATGCGACCATCTTAACTGCCATGCTTGCTAATGGGCCTCCTGCGGCCTGCGCGACAGTAGGAGCAAGAGACTTAAGAAGGTTGCCCAGTTTAAGCATCTTCGGCTACGATCTCATCAATCGTGTCGCAAACATCCTCAACAATTACACCAGTTGTAGCCGATAACGCAGACCTGCCTACGGCTCGCATACCTTTATACACGCCAGAGCAGTACAGCTCTTTATTCTCTCGAACCTGCTCAATTGTGGTGCAGGAAACCATCAGAGCCATGCTAAATATTAACGCCAACCTTGCCATCTTTTTGCTCCTTAAGAAAAGTGTCTAAGCATTTTTTATAACCGTCCATCAAGTGGTCAGCTATCCTGTCCTTAAAATCACCACGGTCTTTCTTTCTGTAATACTTACTAGGATTTATTATCGTAGGGCCACCGTTTGAAAAATACAGCATAGTCTGTGACTTGCTAGGCCCATAGCATAGGCGTGGAACTCTTGGCACTATGTCTGATCCTTGAACCACTGAGATTTGATTATCTAGTGTCATAGGACGCTTAAAGCCTTTGAAGAAGGTATTCGGCTTTCCAAAGGTAATAATGTTCAAGTTGTCATGCTTGCCATTTAGCTTAGCTGCTGAAAGCTCTGCCATCGCGCCACCAAGGCTATGACCGCAAATTAAAGTGCGCTTATCATAATCTATATGCTGTTCTATTTCAGACCAGATAGACTTGTGAGACATGGCAAATCCTGCATGACACAGGCGTTTAACGTAAGGAACTGGGATTACCGCAAGGTCGGTTAGGATGTCTAGCTTCTCCTGCGTTCCTCTAAAAACAATAATATCTATTGTCTTACGCTTAACCACAAAAGCCGTAGCGCTGGTCAGTTTATTCTCTATCTTAATGGCATCACGATTAATATCGTTGTAAGCCTTGATAGACCAAGAACACGCAATCTTTAGCAGGACAGGATCAAGTTTCATTTGTCAGCCTTGTTTTCTAACCGCTTAAATATCGCACCAAGCATTTCTTTGACCTCGGCAATGTCAGATCGGTAGTCTTCTTTTGTAACATACTGAATTGGAATATTTCTCATTTCTGAGTCTATCCTGTCCAACAAGACAAAAACGCGATTAACCATCCAACCGCCAGTAAAGCCAACCAAAGCTACGCCTACGTTAAACATTACTTGATATTCCATACTACTGCCCTACCGCTACAGCGGCTATATAAATAGCAGAGCCTGCACACATTGCCAGTGCAAACAAGGCAATAATGACGTTCTTCAGCTCGCGTTGGCGTTGCAACTTCTCGCGTTGTATCTTTAACAGCTCACGTTGAGCCGCAGCTCTACGGTCACGTTCCTCTGATCGAACCCTAAGCATCTTGTTATAAAGCGGAGTCTTGCCTTGAGACATAAACATTTTTTTAATCTTAGTCTCATACTCATTACAGGCAATTTCTGCTTGTATCACTTTCAAAGCATAAGACTCGACCGACTCTTCACCGTAAGCCCCATTAGGCTTGCGCTTATGTTCTTCTCTGGCTTCTTGGATTTTCTCCTTGGCATCGTAAAAATCGCCAACTTGTCCCAGAATTTCATTGGCCTGCTTACCTGTGTCGATTGCAGACTGTATCAAATCGAAGGCTTTCTTTGCCGCCGTTAGTGCTAGTCCAATCTCAATCATTGATGTTACTCTGGTATTTCTTGGTTAATTATTTTCTATACAATTGGGTTTACAGGCCAGTCAATATTGTCAGGAAATCCCGCTTGTGCAGGTATGTCTCGTAATGCTTGCCGGTAATAAGCCATTTCGGCAGATAATGTTATATCGCTAAGCGCCATCCAATCACTATCTAATAACTTAGAGTCTCGTGTCTGTCTTATGTTCAAATTTTTTATATCTTCTGGCAACTCAGTTATTATCCAGTTCTGAGTCCATACACCATCTACCAATATCGCGTCACCTTCCTCTCTAATATGAGTGTTAATATCAATAAAAGGAGGTGTAACCATTTTTAGGCGCGATATTCCAAATTCTGAGCGTTGAGATTCAGACAACTTTCGTACAGATGTATTAGTTAATTCATTCCACTTTATGTTTTTGGTCTCGTCAAAAATATGACGAATAAAAATCGTGTTATTTGTCTGAATGTATCTCATCTTCTTGCCTCTTTTTGGCGGTTCTAATTACTGCTGCTTCGTGTTCTGCTTGATCTGTTATCTGGGCTACCAAGGCTTTGTAGGTGTTATCTACTGCTTCCATTTGAGTGCGGGTGATGGCAAGCCTTTCTTGAATGTCTTTAGTGTCAGCACCTAGCGGAGCATTATTAATAAGATATTCAAAGTTTATAGCGTCAAATTCATAATGGAAGTATTCCATCTCTCGTGCATACATGGCATTCGCAATAGTGTCTGCTTTGTATGTTTCTAATAATAGTTTGTATTTCATATTTTTTCCTATATGGTGAACGCAATACCAAATCCATTCCCCGTTGGCAAAGTGCTAGGATTTGAAAGTTTTCCTCCCAAACCTGAAGCACTCCAAGAGTATGCTGTGGCATAAGGACTACTGTTATGGGCCAGAAGGACTTCGTTTCCAGATATGCTAAAGGTTACTGCATTTCCCTGACCTGCTGGTATAGAGCTAGGGTTTGAGAACTTAGCACCAATACCCGAAGCGGTGAAAGCGTACACTGAGAGGTAAGGCGACCAACTATGAGCAATTAACAGCTCTGTCCCAGCAGGACTAAATGTCATACCTAACCCGCCAGTAAAAGGTGTAGAGCTGGGGCTTGTGAGTTTAGCTCCAAAGCCTGAAGCACTCCACGAATATGCTGTAACATAAGAGCCACCGCTGTGACCAACAACAATCTGATCGCCAGATGGGCTGAATGCTACACTTTTTGCAGCACCTGAAGGTAAAGTGGCTGGGTCTGCAAACTTTGTTCCAAAGCCCGAAGCACTCCAAGGGTACGCTATGATATATGGTGAGCCGTCAGACGCAACAGCTATCTCAGTACCCGCAGGACTAAACTTTACATCTCGCCCTGTCCCTGTTGGCAAAGTGCTAGGATTTGCAAACTTTGTTCCAAAACCTGAAGAACTCCAAGGGTACGCTGTGATATAAGGGCTAGTTGTATGGGCCACAGCTATCTGAGTACCTGAAGGACTAAAAGATACACCATGTCCAATGCCTGTTGGTAAAGTGCTAGGATTTGCAAACTTAGATCCGAAGCCTGAAGCACTCCAAGGGTACGCTGTGATAAAAGGAGAATTATTATGCCCTACAACTATTTCAGAACCTATAGGACTAAAAGCTACACTTTCTCCATTCTGCGTTGGCAAAGTGCTAGGATTTGCAAACTTAGATCCGAAACCTGAGCTGCTAAACGCATACGCTGAAACGTAAGGGCTTGTTACATGAGCTACGGCAGCAAACCCATCAGACGCTGCGCTTTGATTTTGCGACCATACTAACCATTTTGTTGCAGTTACTTTAAGCACAGTTATGACGTTACCACCATTAACTATAACGCTTCCGGTAGAACCACTCAAATCTTCTATCGTGTCAGAAGTAATAGCTATTGTTAAAGCCGCTGCATTATTGTCGTTTACAAAAAGAATAACATCGCCTATAGCAAAAGGAACGCTTGAATTAGCAGGTATGGTAAAAGTTCGGGCAGTTGTGTCAGATGATGGGTGGAATATACTTTTCCCAGCATCACCAATAACTAGCGTGTAGTCTGATGACTGTGAATTCTGCGGGTAAGTCACGCCAGTATTTACATCAGCCCAAGATTCATCCGTGCCATCAGTTGTAAGATATTTCCCTGCGTTTCCAGTTTGACTTGGTAATGATTCAACTATTCCCCAGCTTTCCGCAGTTCCATTAGTTGTCAAAAACTTGCCTGAATTTCCTGTTTGACTCGGCAATGAATACCCTAGCTGCGTCCAATTTGCATCCGCGCTTGGGTCTGTCGTTCCGCTAGTAGTTGTCTCTGCTCTATATGTCAGAAAGTTAACTAAAGATATAGCAGCATCACCAGCATTGTAGGTTTGTCCACTTACCCATAGAGCCGCGCCTGCGGTAGCAGCCGAGGCCGCAGCGCTTGCGGCAGAGTCGGTTGCAGATGTAGCAGCAGCCGTTGCAGAATTGCCTGCATTGGTTGCTGACGTAGCCGCATTAGTTGCAGAGGTAGAAGCGCCTGAAGCTGATGTTGCCGCATTGGTTGCAGATGTAGCAGCCGCCGCCGCGCTAGTTGCCGCATCTGCTGACGTTCCAACCCAGTAAGCAGGTCTATTACCCGCAACTGTAGGGTTTTTGTTAGTGTTAGATCCTTGTTGGGAAGTGTATAACACACCGTCAGAGCCAACGGCATTTTGATTATCGGCATACGTTGCCGTTGAGATCCACGCAAAACTTAACAAAACCCAATTTGCCGAAGACGTAGAAGGATTGTTGTTTAAATTACTATTAGTCAGGCTTTGGAATTGCTCGCCGTCATAGGTTACTACAGAGCCTTCTTGATAAGTTATGCCTGAACTCCATTGAACTGAATAAAGAAGAGACCAAAAGCCAGAAGTGGTAGCAGGATTGTTGTTTTGGTTTCCCGCAATAAGAGATCGGTAATAAACACCATCACTACCAATAACCACTGAATTTGTGGAGTATACCTTTGTCGCTATCCAAGGATCACCAAAGTTTGTCCCTGTTTCGCCAACAGGATCTCTGACAAGTATTTGAACGTCATTCTTGTCAGCTAGAATAGCCTTAGCAACACCGTTAAAAAAGATATTAGGCTGTCTTCCTGCCGCTGTAAGAATCACAGGATTCGGGTTAGGAATGGTAAAGTTAATATCGCTGTAAGTATTCTTAGGCGTAGTAGTGCCTGTATCATAGAAATACAGCTTGCCGCCACCTAATGGATCGCCAGCGTCATCAAAGTATTGTGCGTTAATTTCACCGAATCTAGCCATTACCTATTTCCTCGAATGTTTTCCATTTCTCGCTCGTAGCCTGATATGACTTGAGATCCCGCAGTAGAAGGCGTTGTTACAGGAGTAGTCATTGGAGTTCTTCCTGTAGCCATTCTGGTGACAAGAGCCTCGCCAGATTCTCCGGTTGTTTGCTCCAATCCTCTACGAGCAATTGCCGCTGGGATAGCAACAGCGGCTGTAGCTACAGGATCAGCTAAATAACTGCCAAAACCTAAAGCAGCCATTAATCCACCGGAGGTAGGATCTAGCTTCCCTAGAACTCTTGCTAACTGCTCTTGAGTAGTAAATTCAACAAAATTTCTCATTGCCTCTTCTTCTGCGGCATCAAAAAATCTCATTTCTTTTTCGCTGTTTAATATGTTATTTACAACTTGTTTATATCTGTTAATGGTGTTTCCACCAGATCCAGCAGCCTCTGCTGATCTTCTTGCTTTATCAAAAGCTGAGTCAATAAGTTCTGCTTTCTTGTATCTTGAATTAGCAAGACGAGCCGCTTTAATTACAGTTCCATCTCCAGTACCAAAGTTTTGAATAGTGTCATCAACTAAATCAACTAAATCTCTAATTGTTTGGTCTGAATAGCCAGATTTTTTATAACGCTCAAACATTGCTCTTCTTATCTTTTCTAACTGAATAAGATTCGATGGAGTCTTGCTATTCCTTTTCAATATATTTAGCGCAGCAGTCATTTGATCATCGACTGTAGGATCGTAAGAAGCGCTATCAGCAACCAATCTTTTCGCTCTTCCGTGTAAAGACCTCATAGCTGGGACATCATAAACAACGCCAGAATCTGTAGCTCTTTTGTAGATGTCGTTTTTCAATTGTCTTGCTGCTTCTACGGTAGGTCTGGTATCAAACTGCTCCATCCTTCGACCAAAGGCTCTTCCTATTCCTCTAATTGCAGGAGCTGCAAAGTTTAAAGCTACTTGACCGCCGCCACCAAAAATAGCAGATGGTATTGCCAACTCGAAAGCAGACTCTAACCTTTCTCCTGTCTCTCCAGTGTTGAACCCATAGACAGCGCCTCCAGCTCCAGATGCGGCTGCTGTCTTTGCTATACTTGGAGATGTCCCAACAGGAATTCTTGTTGCTGGAGACATAGCCGCAATAACTCTTGGCGCTCCAGTTGCTATAGCTCTTTCAAGTCCAACGCCAGAAGCAATTGCTGGCACAGCTTCCGTAAAGAATGATTCAACTGGCTCTTCTTTTTGGTACTGTCCTATCATATCTCTAGTAAGACCTAGATAATCTTCATAAGCCTCACCAAAAGGACGTTGTTCTTCTCCAGTGAATAATCTTTTTACTTTCTCTCCTCCAGCAGCAGCTACAGCAGCTATGTTTTCTGCCGCTCCAAAGCTCATACCTCTAGCTGCTGTAGCTGCTCTTGATCCTTCTGGAACAAAGCCTTCAGCATAAGTAGATTCAGTAGGCTTGTATCCTTCCTGCTCTGAAAACTTTACCATTTCTTTAAAGTCATCATTAGACAGACCGATGGAATCTGCATACAGCCCCATTGGCATTTGATCTTTATAGGATTTGTTCCAAAGGCCAAAAGCTAACTGACCATTTGGAGTCCCCGTGTAATCTGGGTATTGTTCTCTAAAAGCATTTAGTTTATCGCTCATTAAAATAATCCTAATGGGTCTGCGCTTTGAGACGATGTAATTGTAATTCCGTATTTCTGTCTCTCTTCTTCAGGATAAGACATTGCTTCTGACATTACGTTGTTATACAAATTTTCTAATCTGTTTAAATTGTAAAGCAGTTGTTCATCAGATTGAGCCGCAGCAATGCTTCCAAGCGTGGCTCTTAAATCTTCTAGCTCATTCCGCGTAATACTTCCTAAAGCGCCGCCAGTTTTGCTTTCTTTCCGCATTTGGTCTAGCGCTTCAAATTGAATATTTGCGCCGATAGTATTAGCCAGAGATCTTGCGTCAGCCGCAGGAGTTCCAGCAATATTGCCAACTATCTCACCAAGCGCTCCTGTAACCGGAGTAAACACTCCTTGATTCTCTACCAAGTCTCTATAACGATTTATATCTTCTATAACTATTCCACCAATTTTAGACTGCCTTGAAGCTCTAAGTCCTTCTCTGCGACTGTCTGCTCCTGCCTCTGCCTCAGCTGCCTCTGCCTCAGCAGCCGCTGGACCTCCTGCAATTGCTTCTAACTCAGTAAGATTACCATCAGCATCATAAATTCCTCTGTAACCAGAAGGAATTGAAGCTGGGTTTCTGATAGTAGTAGTGCTTGTAGCTCCACCCATGTACTCAGGTTTATTGGTCTTTATGTTAAATCTGTAAGGAGCATCAGCAGGAAGTCTATAGGCTGCAAGCTCTTCAGGAGACATTGGCCTATAGTTATCTTCAACTTTAGGTGTAAACCCAGCAACAGTACGCGCTGTTGGATCGCCGCCCATTCTTTGAGTAAACATCTGACCTTGATCTGTAACCATCTTCGGATCAATGGTTTGCTTAGGCAATGAGCTTAGGAAAGTGTTGATCTCTCCCATGACTATATCTTTTCTGCCGCCTACAAGAGCATCTCTGAGCATCTTTGTGTCAGAGGTATCTTCTCCTAACTTTTCAAGAACATTCATACGATCAACAAGAACGTCTACAGCTTTAGGAATATCATTGCCTTGTATAGCCTGCTGGATAGCATCAGCGTCCATGATAGTGCCTTGAAGCAATTGTTTCTGCCTACGCGCATAAGGAGTTACCATTTCATTTCCGGTCATGTCACGCCTTACTCTAGCGCGATAATCTTGGAAGCGGTCTGTCAATGTTCGTTCTGGAGTCGGAACATTAAAAGCATTGTTCATTCCAGAGCGAGAATTAAATTCTTGAGCTACAGGTTGTTGGCTCGGCCTAATAAGCCCAGAAAGCATTTGATCATATTCTTCGTCAGTCATGTCAGCCATTTTTGCACCTAAAAGAAATTAAAGATTGCCTAATACAGCACCAGAAAGATTTCCTCCTCCAGCAGTGCTTGTAGCTTTATTTAAAATGCCACCAACCTGATTAGTGTTTGGAAGGCCCTGTGGCGTGTAATTGTTGCCTGTAGCTATTCCTGCCAACTGACCAGCCGTGTTGCCAATCAAGTTACCCATGTTAGCACCAGCGCCTATCTGCTGGCCTGCAAGGATTCCAGCTTGCTGACCGTACATATTCGACATATTAGTGCCTTGCTGGTTTGCAAGATTTGAAAGAGCAGTCATCTGAGCTTGTATGTTGTTAGCAATATTGTTGCCAGCCTGCATTCGGTTCTGAGCTAAGTTCTGACCAGTTCCGTACATCATGCTTGCAATGTTTCCAGCGCCGCCTTGGCTTATAGCGCCAAGCTCGCTTCCGGCGCGAGATGCAAGATTGGCTTGAGCAGCCGACCTACCGCTAAGTATATCAGCAACACTTCTACCTGCGCCCAACATTGCGTTAAGACCTTGGCCTCCAGCTCCATAATACATCTGGCCCATCTCGCTGCCCATGCCTTGTAGAGCCTGAAGTCCTTGACCTCCAGCGCCATAGGCCATTTGGCCAGTTGTGTTGCCCATGTTTTGTAAAGCCTGAAGTCCTTGACCTCCTGCACCATAAGCCATCTGACCCGTGGTATTGCCCATGTTTTGCAGTGCTTGTAAATTTGCCTGACCAGTGCCATAAGACATTTGACCAGCAGCTTCTCCAGCTCTTTGAAGAGCTTGCAAGCCTTGTCCTCCAGCACCGTAAGCCATTTGACCCATTTCACTTCCAGCGCCCATAAGAGCCTGAAGTCCTTGCTGGCCTGCGGTCATTCCCATTTGACCAGAAGTCAAACCAGCTTGCTGGAGAGCTTGCAAGCCTTGTCCACCTGCTCCATAGGCCATTTGACCAGAAGCCAATGCAGCTTGCTGAAGAGCTTGTTGAGACTGGCCTCCTGCACCATAAGCCATTTGGCCAGAAGCCATCGCTGCGTCTTGGAGAGCCTGTTGAGACTGTCCACCAGCATTAAAGGCAAATTGGGCTGCTTGTTGCGCCGCCGTTTGCTGAGCTGCCGCCTGTTGAGCTGCGGACTGAGAAGACAGTTGCGCTGCTTGCTCTCCTGCTCGTTGGCCTGCTTGCAACTGTTGACCAGCGCCACCGTAAGCAAATTGAGCAGCCTGTTGAGCTGCCGCCTGTTGTGCTGCTGCTTGTTGAGCCGCTGCCTGAGAAGCCAATTGAGCAGATTGCTCGCCAGCTCTTTGCTGCGCTTGTAACTCTTGACCTGCGCCGCCGTAAGCAAACTGCGCCGCTTGTTCTGCCGCTCTCTGTTGCGCTTGTAATGCTTGCGTGGCCTCAGTTGTGCCTATCTGACCAAGCTGCTGGCCCTGAGATAGCATAGCCTGAAGACCTTGTTGACCTGCCATTGAGGCTAACTCAGCTTGCTGCTGCGCTCTCTGGGTTTGAGTCTGAAGACCTGCTTGACCTTGGGTCACACCTAAGCCAGCAAGTTGCTGACCTATATCTGTAGCTACGCCAGCAATTTGGCCTCGTTGAGCAGCAATCTGTTGAGCAGCTTGTTGTTGAATGTCTGCTTGACTTGTCCCAGCCTGAGCAGCTAATTGCGCCGCGCTTCCTGATGCTCCGAGACCTTGACCAGTTAACTGCTGCAAGTTGCCTATTTGGCTCTGCAAGTCTTGAGCGGCAAGTCCGGTATTGAACCTAGACAACTCTTTCATTATATTGCCGCCGCCTAAGCCACCTCTTGCTGCCGCTGTTCTTAATGCAGCTCGCTCACCTTCCTCGCGCAAAAACTGCTGAGCTGGACTTGCTTGGAATGCTTGATTAAATGCCTCCTGTCCTAAAGCGCCAGATAAAGCAGCTTGCTGCTGTAAAGCCTGACCACCTACTTGACGGTACGGATCAAACATTTGACCAGCTTGACCAAATCCTTGGGAAACTTGCTGAGCTGCTAAGTCACGAGCCTGTTGGGTTTCTCCAATATTAGATTGAAGTTGGCCCATCGCAGTGCCTTGGCCTGTCGTAAGGTCTCTTCTAGCAGCTCCAAGACCTGCTGTAAGGTCTCTCATTCCAAGCTCAGCGCCTGTAGCTAAATCGCTTCTAGCGCCAGCCACGCCTCCCGCAAGAGCTTGTAAGCCTTGCTGAGTGCCGCTCCTTATATCTCCTCTCGCTGTGCTTAAACCCTGCCTTAAATCTTGAAGACCCGCTTGTGTGCCTTTGGCGACATCACCTCTAGCCGTACCTACACCACGAGATAAAGCATCAATACCTGCTTGAGTTCCTGACTGAATGTCTCCTCTTCCAGTTGATAATCCTTGCGCTAACGCATCAAGCCCAGCTTGAGTACCGGAAGCAATGTCACCACGCGCAGTTCCTACACCTTGACCTAAAGCCTCTAAGCCAGCCTGAGTGCCAGTAGCTATGTCTCCTCTACCAGCGGCTAAACCTTGCGCTAATGACTGAAGACCAGCTTGAGCGCCAGAGGAAATGTCACCACGAGCCGTACCAAGACCTTGGCCTAAAGCAGCTAATCCAGCTTGATTTCCAGCGGCTATGTCTCCTCTGCCAGTGGCTAAAGCCTGACCCAAAGCAGCTAATCCAGCTTGATTTCCAGTAGCTATATCGCCTCTACCAACGCCTAAGGCTTGGCCTAAAGCAGCTAATCCAGCCTGAGTTCCTGACGCGACATCTTGTTGTCCAGACATCAAACCTTGACTTAAAGCACCAAGACCTTGATTAACGCCTTGCGATATATCTTGCCGACCAGTTCCTAGCGCCTGACCTAGAGCGTTCAAGCCTTGATTAGCGCCTTGTTGAATTTGGGATTGGCCTTGCATAGAGCTTGCATTTAAAGCGCCCAAGCCTTGCAGAGTACCTTGACGCACGTTTTGTTGACCACCTAAGACTCCAGCAGTTAAAGCATTCAAGCCTTGTTGAGTGCCTTGCTGCACATTTTGCTGACCACCCAAAAGACCCGCAGTCAAAGCCTGCAAACCTTGATTAGTGCCTTGCTGAATGTTCTGCTGACCGCCTGAGAGACCCGCAGTCAAAGCATTTAAGCCTTGATCAACACTTGCGCCTATTGCGCCAGCAGCTTGCTCAGCACCAGAGGCTAAGTCTTGTCTAGCTAAGTCAGTGCCGCCTATTACATCTTGACGAGCCTGTTGAGCGCCAGCTTCTACAGTTCCAGCCGCTGCCGTAAGACCGCCGCCTAGCGCTCTTTCAGCGCCAGACAAGCCGATGCCACCTGAACCAGCTCTACCTGCCGCTGCTGTAGTTGAGGCTACTTCGTTAGTGTTGGCTCCTGCGTCTCCAGCTCCTGTACCTGCGGCTGTAGTACCGCCGCCTTTAGCCGCTGTGTATGCGCGTTGAACTTCAGATAAAGGAATGCCAGTCGCACGAGACATATCATCAGCAGATACGCCAAAGTTATCCATGTTAGTGGCGATTTGCTGTAACGACTGTCCCGACTCTGTGGCATAACGATTTAAAAGATTGTCAGGAATTCCATTTGGAAAGTCTTTTTTGGATTGCTCTATTCCACCAGAAACTATGTCCTCTATCTGTGAAAGCTCTTGAGCGCGAGTATAACGAGTTGTAGCCTCATCAACAGGAACTCCAAGCTGACCCGCCATAGCTTCTACAGAGACATCATTTTTAACCATCTCTCTGTAAATATCTTGGTCAGATTTATTGCCTTGAGAAATAAAATCAGCAACTTTCTGGAGTCCTGTTTGAGCGCCTGACGCGCCAGTGCTGTCTACTGTTTGGCCTCCTGCGCCACCTACAACCAAGTTGCCTTGATTATCAAAGTTAGGAATAGAATTTTGCCCTATTCCCGATCCTCCAAGATTTTGTGGTAGCTGATTTTGAATACCAAGACCTTGAGCGGCTTGGGATACATCGCTAGCAGAGACTCCAAGTCTTTTTGCCAACTGATTAGTATCTAAGTTGTTAGCACCAGCAAACTGAAACGCTGCTCTTTGTAATGACTCAGGTATTGGCTGATTAGCCTGTATTAGACGATTTATCTGGCCTATAGGATCTCGCAGGTCATCACCTATTTGACCAGCTCCGCGATCCATCATATCTCTCATGACAGGCATTTCGCCGGCGTTGAACGATCCACCTACAACCAAGTTTCCTTGATCATTAAAGTTAGGAATAGCCATTAGTATCGCCCCATTGCCATAAACTCAGCTAAGGCTGCTTCATCAATGCCCATACCGCCAAGTGCGTTTGCTGTTTGATTTTGAGGCTGACCGCCCATTTGCATCATTTGTGCTTGCTGATTGCGATACTCAGGAGTTAAGTGCTGCATAGCAGGATCTAGCGTTGTTGCTTCAGCTAAATAAGCAGGATTAGCTACCGCATCAGGCAACTGCTGTTGAGTGAAAGACATATCGTAAGAACCTTGATATGGCTGCAAAGCTGAGTAGTCAATGTTTCCACCTCTGATAGCCTGTTCAAACATAGGCATTCCAGATAAAAGCGCTTGTTGTGCAGCTACGTTGCCGCCAACAAAAGCCTCAGCCTGCTGTGGCATGGCTTGACCATAAATATCTAATCCAGCTTGCTGTCCAGCAGTCATAGCTCCATACTGGCTAGGCATAGACTTTCTTATGTCAGCCCTACCAAGCGATTCTTGACGCGCTAGAAAATCTCGTAAAAGCTGATTACTTTTCTCTTGGCGCTCTATGCCTTCATCAGACTCGCCGCCGAATAGTGATTTGACTAACTTACTCATATCTCGCCTCTAGTTCTTCTCTAGTGATGCCTAGTAACCATTGGTCATGTATTTTACCGTCTTTCTTAAAAGACTTTCTAATTTTGCCTTCAGCCTTCATGCCGCACTGAACCGCAAACATCTTAGCATTAGGAAAGCAGGTAGCTATCTCGGCGTTTATCTTCTCGTACTTGGTGTTCTTAGTTATCCAAGTGAAGAACTCTCTAGCGCCTTTGTAAGCCTTCTTGCCTCTAAACTCTTTTAAGATCATTGGATGGATCTCTATGGTTATGCTGTTTCGCAGCTCAGCCATCCAAATACCGCAAACTTCATCATCTTCTGTATGTACGAACCAACCACTGCTCATGTCTGGATACCACTCAGCTCGTGAGAAGTTGTCCTCGCTGATTTCATCAAATACTTCAGATCTAGTAACAAATGATCTTATGAAGTCAGCATCTACAGTTCTGGTTATCACACAAGAATCCAGCCTTTTTTTCTGTCGCCTCCAATACTAGGAAGCATCTTTCTGTATTGTATCGCTCCAGCAGAGCCTGAACCGTCTAAATAAAGACTGTACTGCACTGCTTCAATGACTCCTTCGGGACTTCCTGTTCCAACTATAGGAATGCTTAAAGAAGCCTCTTGCGTAAACTGTCGAAACGCCTGACCCATAGTGCCATTAGCTTCCACTATAGGCTGTCCTACGTTTAATTTATAACTCATTGACCGCTCTCTATATCAGCCGTTAATTGTATAATAACAGGCTTTACAGCATCACTCATTGTAAAGCGAAAAAGTTCAAAGCGTGAGGCTCTGCCATTTCTTCGCCAAATAGCTCTATGATCATATTCTCCAACTTTGCCAATGCTTCGGAATCTAGTGTCGCTCCAAGTTTTAGCGTTACGACTTCGAGCCATGCCAATTTGAGGATTAGGGACATCGGCATTGCCAACGCCGCTTTCAACAGTTAATTCTATTTCTGGAATTACAAAAGACTCCATATTGCTCTGGAAAGGCTGGGTGACAATGGATCGTCTAATTTCTGTGCCGTATTCCGTATAAATTTCAGCATCTAAGTTTCCTATCCTTCCGTCTACTAAATCACCCGCCCATATTTTGTTGTATGCTTTTACTAAAGAGGCAACACGATAAGCGCCAAGAATATTGTCAACAACAGACCTTCGCTCATGCCATCTCTTGCTAATTATGTCATAAACAAATGTAGCGCTGGGTAAAGTAAAACCGACAAAGTAAGCACCTTTTTCAGCATAGCCCCATGAGTAAATAGCGGACACTTGATCTTGAGTAAGTTGGCTGAGTTCTTTATCAATAGCCGTAGTAGAAATCTTTGCTACATCGTTGCCTTGTAATACCCAGATAGCTGGAGATTCGTTTTGACCAGCACCAATAAATACAAACGTATCCTGCAAAGTTTGAATACTAAAAGGACTAATAATTCCTTTTTGAAGAAACAGTCCAGTTCTTTGAAAAGGAAAATCAGCGCCGCCAATGTTTTGAAATGCTTCTATTGTCTGCGAACCTCCTATAAATAGCTGATTCTTAAACACTACAGGAGCAACAATGTCGTCAGGATCTGATTCAGCAGTACCAAAATCTAAAGCGTTATAGCTCAACCCATTATTTAGATTACTTACAATGAATTTCTTACTATCAGTTGTCAGGCAAAAATACCCATCAATATAAACTACTAATTGAGGATTTCCGTTAGCGGTAAAATCTGAATCTGTTATTTGAGAAAAGGTATCGGTAACGTGGTTGTAGATATAACCATTGCCGCTAGGCACTAAAATCAACATCTGTGTGCCGTTGTCAGCCATTGAGACTCTTGATGTCCCAGCTATATTGCCAATAAACGTAAGAGTGTAGTCAACAGCCATACTGTATAGCTTCTCAGCTATAACAAAGTAAGGCACACCATTCATCTCGTGCGCGCCTCTGCTGGCTGTTAAGCTGTTGGCGTTTGCTACTTCTTTGAGTCCAGCAGTTCCGTACAGAGTCTCCTGATTGAGCGCAGGAGCTTGAGCTATATTTGGGTAAAAGTTGACGCATTCTTGAGCCGAGATAGGCAAGCTATCACTCTCGTAAAATCCATTAGCTATAGGCAAAACAACCTTTGGCATTAAGCAACTCCAAACAAACAATCCGTCACTGTTATGTTGTTGGTTCCACTGCCGTTGGCAACAAATAGTTCAATATAATCAGATCCAGTAACAGGCACATTAAAGAACAAGCCAATATTGCCAGCAGATCCAGAAGTTACTGTTCGACTGATTTTTGCATTTGTTATTAGAGTTCCATTCTTAGCAAGAAAAACAGTTAAGTCTTGATTTGTTCCTACGACATCCAGCGTGACAGAAGCAATCACTTGAACCGTAGCCGCAGTGCTGCCGGTGTAAGTCAGCTTGCCTGTAGTATCTGCTGTAAAATTAGAAACAGTTCCAACAACAAAGGTTCCTGCGACTTTAACCGCAACATCTTGAGTAGCGATTACCGTAGCAGTTGAATTGCCATGCATACTGACCTGAGCGTTTGTCTCATCTGCAATAGATGTTATTTCAATGCCAGAAGTGTTTACTGCTGCAACGCTAATTCCGCTTCCAGCCACTATGCTGGCTATCGTAGGCGAGGCTGCGGTAGTGTTCAAAAGTATAGGTAGTCCTTGAGCGCTGGCTGTAAAGTTGTGGCTTATCTCTGCGCCTCCGCTTGAAGATACAGCAGTTATAATTCCAGAACCGTTTTCTAGGTTTCTGATCTTATTAACCGTTCCATCAATTTCAAGTACAGGAGTTCCTGTGCCAGAACCAGTGGTAACAATGCTGCCAGTAACTCCTAAGCCAGCGACAAAGCTAGAATAAGAGATGCGGTAGTTGGTGTTGTTGACAAAGTAATCCATGAACGAGTTAGCAAGGACAGTATCCTGTGCTACAAAGTCCGACTTCTTGCGACCATCTGCTCTTTTAACCATTAGTGTTTACCTCTAAGGCTATAGCGCCAGTGGTCTCTGCAAGGATTGACGCTTCTTGATCTGGATAGAAATGACCGTTCATGCCGAAGTCATTGTCTTCGTTACCAGAGCCAATAGGAAGCGTACAAGGAAATCTGCTTTTGCCCATGCTTTGTCCAAGCATACGCATAGTGTTGAAACCATCACGAGCGGCCTTTGCTAAACCTGCCGAAACAATCCCGTTGTAGTCTGGTGCGACTTCAATCGCCATATTAGCGATAAGTCCGCGCAGTGCGCCTGTTGGGATAGTGACAGTATCACCAAGGTCAGACACAACTGTATAACCAAGCTGAATGCCTTGGGCATCTAGCTCAGCCATGTAATTATTCATAGAGAATATAAAGTCTTGGTACTCGTCAGGCTCTAATGGAGCTTCACTAGCTTGTACCAATATCCTTTGTAGCGAGGACTTTGCAACTTGAGCGACAGTAGCCATTATTCGTATGTAGCTCCGCTTTTAACCATTTTGGCAGGTTTCTTTTTAGTTTTCTTCTTTGCCTTATTCGCAGCCATCATGCCTGCTTTGGTATATGGGAACTTTTGACCGTTTACGTTTGGCATAAATCACCTCACTCAAATGTGGCTTTGTTTGCTGTTTTTGCTGAGTTCTTAAAGGCTTTTGCTGTTGGTGCGCCTTTAGATCCTACCTTACGCATCCGCTCAGGCGTTTTGCCAGCGGCCTTCTGAGACTTGATTCGCTTGCGTTTCTTGTGGATGTTAGCGTATAGACCGTCACTCATAAGTAGCACCGCTCTTCATAGACTTTGCGCCTTTACACTTCCACCGCTTACGGCTCAGGTTGTTAGGCGTATTAGGATCATTCTGCTGTCTTTTGGATAGTTGTTTCTTAATACCTAAAGACCTCGCGCAATACGCATCACCTTTGCTAGTGCCTGCTCGTACACGAGAACCACCGTCACTGGCCTTTCCAGCCTGCCCATAGGAGACCTTCTTGCCAGTGGCAGTGACCTTTACTTTCGCTTTACCTTTGCTTGGAGTAGCCATAATAAAAAACTGGGAGCCGAAGCTCCCAGAATCTCTCTACAAGGTTACTTTCCAAATCCCAATCCAGAAAACAGCGGGTTAAAGCACGCATACGCTGGAAGCAAATCGAAACGAATCTTCTGCGTGTTAGCGTCACCGTCTGCGTACTTAGATACTCGGATAGACATACCATCGCTAGTAGTAGCAATCGTGTCTGTAGAGTAGAGCTTAGGTAGCTTAACAGTTCCGAGACCAAACGCTTGCTTGGTGAAGAACATATTAGGCTGATACAGAGTTGAAGCAGCACCAAGGATAGTCACAACCGCGCCAGAAGCAGGAGCTGCGTCTACGTTGTTGTACTGACCGTTAGCCTCAAAGATAGCCGCGCCTGAAACAGTAATCGTTGCAGCGTTGCCAGAGATAGTTACATCTTCGAGTACAGTGCCTGTCCACGGAACTTGTGCGCCAGCGCTGTCAAGGATCGCTTCACGAGTAGCTACGTTCAGACGATTAACGCCTGCAATAGTTACCTGATCGCCAGCTTTGATAGTACCAGTTCCCAAACCAGCCAGAACAAGAGTCTGCTGCATAGTGTCCTTAGCTGCGAGGTAAGTCGCATTAGGCGCACCATTCAGAGTACCTGCACGATCAGTAGTTGAACCTGAAGTGTAGCTGCTGAGAGCGTTAGAAGTCAGAGCCATCATGCCACCAAAGTTCTGGCTGATTTGCGC
>Ga0181405_1000239_pt1 | contig 19195 bp, 20 predicted proteins | sample 28SPOviralmetaG_FD_130134 | JGI IMG/M metagenome (GOLD analysis project Ga0181405, IMG submission 130134) | Marine viral communities from the oligotrophic San Pedro Time Series (SPOT) site, San Pedro Channel, CA, USA - 28 SPOT_SRF_2011-11-29 | ecosystem: Environmental > Aquatic > Marine > Strait...
AGCGAGCTGGTTCAATTCCTTCACAGCACTCACGGCAGCATTGTACGCGCCGTTCTCGAATGCAGTCTCGGCTATGTTCCACAGCATCGCTCCAGTTTTTTGGGGCGTAACCGCGTACTTCTCACGCAGCTCGTCCTGCTTCACCCGCACGGCTCGCGTAACCTTCGGGAAGTCTTTGCCGTTGAGCATCTTTGTCGCAGCAGCAGCGGGAAAGCTGAACCCAGCTCTTCGAGCCGCCTCTGTCTGCCCACACGCTCCCTCGGTGTAGTGCCAAACGAAGGCACTCTGCATTTCAGTTATGCCAGCCTCTTCATCAGCAACGAAAGCACTCGGCGTCTCCACCAACTGCTTGCGCTCTTTCCTCGGCCTGCCTACCCGTTTTTTTTCTTCAGCCATCCACTGTCCGCCAGTTCGTTAAACAACCTCCGCGCCACATCTTCTAGATGTGGCGCTTGCCCTGCTTCCTCACGTTCATCCGTATTCATGATTCGCCAGCGCCTGTAATTTTCCTCTCGATCTTGCTCATGATCATACTTGAACTCATTCATTTAATTCTCCAATCAGGGTACCAAGGTACAGGGTACAGCACCCCAAACTTCCGCAAACAACCCCTAAATTCACTAACAAACGCTCTTCCTACACCTACTACTACTAATAACTACTAAGTTTATAAAGAGATACCCTGTTACCCTATAGATATATATCCTTACAAATCAATAGCTTAAAAAAAACAAATAGGGCATTAAATTTAGCTACCCTTAAAAATCATTGCTCCAGCCTCCTGAATACTTATCCGCATTCCCAACCTCGACCTTTGTATAGTCAAGGTCGTACACTTTTTTACCGTTACTCTTTCGAGGTTCGAGTCCGTGTGCCGCAAGTACGCGGCTGGCATCCTTGATGTCTGCCATGCGGGGCTGGCTGATTCCGAGGTCACGCAGGAGCTTTGTCATCTGCACTGGCTTGGTGTTAATGCTCTTGAAGTGAACGTGCTCTAGCACAAGATCCTCGACGCTGCTTTGGGTGCGGTGATACTCGTTTGAGTCTTGCAGCATGTCGCGCTCTTCTTTGGTCAAGTACCAATCAAAGTTGGTTTGGTCATACATTGTCTCTTTTACCTCAGCCCAAAGCTGCTGCATATCGATGCTGTGATTTGGGTTTATGGCGGTGACCGTGATGACCCAAAAGCGCCTGTTCTCGTCATCAGTCAAAAACTCGCGGTTGTTGACGCTCGCATAGAAAGCTGTGCGTCGCTGATAGGTAGTAAAGGCTCTGTCATAAGGCAGGCGCAGCTCGTCATTCCTTTTGGTTACGAATGCCTTGAGTTGGTCGCGGTCGCTCTTCCTGAAAGTAGACTCGATCTCGCCTAGCTCAACGATCCAATGAGAGACGGCTTGTTTGACACTGTCCTTGTCTGACGGGTTGAGTGTAGCGCCTTCCAACAGCCACCCCTGCTCATAATCTGCCAGCCGCTTGAACCACAGCGTCTTGCCCAGTCCCTGCGCCCCTTGAAACACCAGTATGCCCTCTAGGGCCACGCCATTCGGCTCACACGCCGCTGCTACGCAGGAAACCAGCCATTTGGTCATCAGCATCTCTTTGAGCGGTTCGTTGCTGCTCTTGATGGTGTCCAAAAACTCTTGCAGCCTACTGCGCTTGTCCCACGGTTTGTGCTCCATCCACTCTTTGACCGGGTTGTACTCCCGTGCCAATAGTTTCAGGTAATCCTTCACATTCGCGCTTGGAACCCCCGCGTGACGGCAGCGATTCTCTACCTCTACCATTGACGCATCTTTCTTCAGGTCGGCGACAAAGTCTTGGTTTGGGATCAGGATCTCTAAGTCCTTCTTGATGGCGTTGTACCGCACATCAATCTGGTTCATTTCCAACACCGCCCTGACGTTCTCTTTGACGTTCAAGATCCTGTTCTTTTCAGACTTTACCCAATCTACCTCTGCTGGCACCTCTACATGGTTCAGCTCAGGCATCAGCTCGCCTTCAAGAGCATGGTCGTTGTAGTCGCCCTTGGACTGCGGCATCAACACCTCAGCCTGCGAACCCTTCTTCTGCACAGTCTGCGCGGCCTTGATTGCTTCCTTCTCACCTGTCTTGGTGTCATCGAAGTCTGCAATGAATATGTGCTTGGCGTTTGGAAAGTAGCCGCTGATCGTGTCTGCGACTGGGCTTAGGTTGTAGGCGTCAAAACAAACCACGACTGGTTGGCCTAGATCGGCAAAGTAGCTGGCTCCAGTAGCGTATCCCTCGACGTAATTTATGGTGTGGGCGGTACGCATGGAGTTGGGGTCGATGACAAAGAACGACCCCTTCTTCTTTGTGCCAGTGAGAAACTTTTTGCTGCCGTCGCCATCTATGAACTGCAAGCCAGCGATCTTGAGCTTTGCGTCCAGCACTGGCACGACTAGCTTACCGTCCTGCGTCTCTCGCAGACCGTGGTTGGTGACGCCCTTGCGCTCAAGGTAGGGGTTATTGTCTGTGGCTTCAGGGTAGGCGTCCCACATCTGCTGGGCGCGAGCTGCTGCCTGCCTCTGCTTCTCTTCGCGCTCTGCTGCGGCCTGCTCAGTCAGCCTCCGCATCTCTTCGCGCTGCTCGTCGGTCATCCTGTGGTTGGCCGCATTCTCAGGCTTCCACGTCGCCGTAGGCTCGTCGTTACTCACGGTTCGATCACCACACCGCCCAAACGCAACCTCTTGATCAGGCCAGAACTGATACCAGCCGACCAACTTCTGCTGACCGCCAACGTCCATGTAAGCACGGCCAATGTCACCGCCGACAACCAATCCCTTCTTCGGATCAGGCGTCATACCGTTATCTAACAAGAAGTCTAAGAACTCTGCTCGCATGTCGCCGCTTAGCGGCCTACTAAAATCTTTGCTATTCCCATCGGTTATTTTCAATCCCATCACATTTTTCCTTGTACACATTTTTCCATGTAGTGTAGGATAGTACACCTTCTTACATTTATACAAGGAAAAGAGGATGGCTATAATAGCATCAGGTGGTGGCGGCAGTGACTTCGAGCAGGTTCCGACTGGCACCCACAATGCAATCTGTTACAAGCTGGTTGACGCTGGCACTTCACTCAACGACTTCCAAGGCGAGATCAGCAAGAAGCACAACGTGTTCATCTTCTGGGAGCTGCCTGAGCTGCGTATGGCCGATGATCGACCTATGGTAATCAACTGCCAGTACACGCTGTCTCTGAACGAGCGAGCTAAGCTGCGGCAGCATCTACAGGCGTGGCGCAACAAGTCTTTCACTGAGGAAGAGCTGAAGTCTTTTGACCTCACCAAGATTCTCGGCACAACCTGCAAGGTCGATGTCGGCTTAACCAGTGGCGGGAACGCCAAGGTAGTCGGCGTGTTCTGCGCGGATGGTGGTGCCAAGAAAGTTGCGACAGTGAATGATCAGCAGGTCTTTGACCTCGAAGACTACTGCAAAGAGTTTTCTGGCGAGTCTGATGAAGCGAGCAAGAAAGCCTGCGACATCTTCGAGGAGTTACCACGGTTTATGCAGTGGCAAATCGGTGGGTGCGACGAGCAAGGTAAAGAACCTGTCGAGCCGTGCTTCGAGGTACAGGCTGCAATGAAGAAAGGCGGTGGCGCTGCGGCACCTGTTGCTGAAGAGCCAGCACCTGAGCCTGAGCCTGCGGTTGCAGAAGAAGACTTTGAAGATGACATACCGTTCTAGGGGGTAGCATGATCACAATCAAACAACGCGACATGCTCCACCACGCCGTGGTCGAATACTCGCGTCAAAAGAGCGTTAAGGTAACCACTGCGGTAAGCGCAGTGGCCCTTGAGGTTGGTGTGGATCGCAACACGATCAAGGACATCATCTATAAGAAAGCAGGCTGCACGAGTGCAACCTTGGCTAAGCTAGAACGGTTTTTTGATTCGACTTATCTGATCAAAGGCTTTGAAGGCAACAAGCTGGCGGAACATTTGGACGAGTGGATCGGGCCGAAAGCGAAAAAACCAAACGACATGATCAATAGCCCGTCGCACTATGCTTCGGGTGAGGTCGAGTGCATTGACGCAATGGTGTCGGCTTTCGGGTTACAGCGTGTGCAGGAATATGCCGAGATTGCGGCGTTCAAGTACAACTGGCGCTCGAATAAAAAGGGCAACCCCAGCGAGGACAAGAGCAAGGCCATATGGTACTTACGCTACTCGATGGGCGATGATCCAAGGAAATCGTGATGAGATTCGCTGCGGCGCGTCAATTTGGAGTACCAAAATTTACAACATACGCATTGGTTCTATCCTTTGTTGTTGGCTTCCTGCTTGGGGCTTTTGTCGTATGATGTGATAGGTCTGGGTATCATCACGCCCTCCAGCGCGTTCCCGTCCGCGTAGACCGTAGGCGGGGCTAATATAAAGGTCAGGGTGGCTTGGTAATCCACCCCACTACCACGTTCCCGTCCGTGGATGACTAAAGGCGGGGCTAACCAATCGGAGAAACTGTGAGCAATTTATTTATCAAAGCTTTTCGAGCACAAGAAAAGTATCAAAACAAAAAGACCAAAGACCACGCTGCACGGTTAGAAGAGAGGCGTAAGGCGTCAATCGAAAACACCAAAAGGCTAAACATCAAAGACAGTCAGATCATGCAGATACTGTTGATGAGTGATCGTGGTGTGAGTGGGGCGCAAATTGCTAGAGAACTCGATATCAGCCCAAGCGTGGTCTACAACTCTACACGAAGATACAAGTTGTTTGAGAACCCAACAACGGGCGCGTACTGGTTTAAACGCACGAACTATATTTAGCGGAGAAGGTTATGCAGATAGAGAAGCCCAAGCAAAGCTTTGACCTTGAGGTGTTAATCACTTCTGTTAAGCACTTTAAAATCGAGGCCGACTCGTTGAGCGAGGCCAAAGAGTTGGCGCTTAAAGAATCGCGCAAACACTTCGGTAAAGACTTCCGCCGCGTCGATATTGTTGAGGCGTCGGAGGACTGATGGAACAAGAAAGCTTCTTTGGCGAACCAGATTCTTGGTGGGTGGAACACTGGCAGGGTATGCCTGAGTTTGTTCAGGACAAACAAGAGCCATTCGCCTGCATCAACATGCGGTTTGAAACAGAGCAAGACCTGAAAGAGTTTGCAAAGCTAATAAACCAAACGCTTACGCCAAAAACAAAAAGCATCTGGTTTCCATTCAAGTCTCACTGGGGTGCAGAGCACAACATGATGGCTTGGGTTGATGGCGATGAACCCTGAGCATCCAATATATATTGTAAGCAAGGGTCGGTGGCACAATGGTCTGACAGCCAAAGCTTTGACCCGTATGGGTGTGCCGTTCAAGGTTATTGTTGAAGCTCATGAGCTGGAGAACTACGCAGAAGTTTTAGGCCGAGAAAACTTGTTAGTGCTGCCGCAAAAGTATCTGGACAACTACGACACATGCGACGATGAACATGGGAAATCAAAAGGACCGGGCGCTGCTAGAAACTTTGCTTGGGATCACTCGGTTGCTGAGGGCCATACATCTCATTGGGTGATGGACGATAACCTCGATGACTTTCATCGCCTAAACCGAAACCAAAAAGTATCTGTGCGGACAGGGGCAACGCTCAGGGCTGCTGAAGATTTTGTTGACCGCTACGAGAACGTGGCAATCAGTGGCTTGAACTATTACTCGTTTTGCAAATCAACAGACTCGGTGCCGCCATTTGTTTTGAACACTAGAATTTACAGTTGCCTGCTGATAAGAAACGACATCCCTTATCGTTGGCGTGGGCGTTACAACGAGGATACCGACATCTGTTTGCGAGTCCTAAAGGACGGTTACTGCACGGTGCAGTTCAATGCTTTTTTGTGTGGAAAAGTAACAACTCAAAGAATGTCTGGTGGCAACACCAAAGAGTTTTATTCAGGCGAAGGCACCAAGCCAAAAAGCCAGATGCTTGCAGACCTTCACCCTGATGTTGCGTCCGTCGTTTGGCGTTTCAATCGATGGCATCACCACGTCGATTACAAACCGTTCAAAGACAACAAGCTGATTAGAAAAAACTCAAAAGTATGTCATGGCGTCAACGAGTACGGCATGGTCTTAAAACCAAAAGCTAAGGATAAGTGATGGAATTCAAAGTAGGCATTTACGAGGATCTGGACTACCCAACGTATGATTCAATACCTGCGTGGCGATCTCACGATCTCACATCGATAGCCAAGTGTCCGTTCACTTGGAAGAACCAAACCTTCAACAACTCACCCGCGCTGCTTGAAGGTCGAGTACAGCACACGGTTTTTTTGGAGCACCACAAGTTCTTTGACGAGTTCGCCATAGAGCCAGCGGTTGATAGACGCACCAAGGTTGGCAAGGCCGAGTACGCTGAGTGGCTTGAGGATCTGGGTGACAAGACGCCATGCAAGCAAGACATGTATGATATCTGCATGGAGCGCCGTGAGGTAGTCGCTGACTTCATTCCCAAGCCCGGCCACAGGGTCGAGCTGACGCTGTGTTGGATCTGGAACGGACAGCCGTGCAAAGGTAAGCTGGACTGGCATACAGACACTGATGTTTGGGATCTAAAGACCTGCCGTGACGCCTCGCCTCGTGGCTTCAGGAGCGCGATCAACACGTTCCGATACCATCAGCAGGCTGCGTACTACTTGGCTGGCTGTAGGGCCGTAGGACTGCCCACAGAGAAGTTTTACTTCCTAGCCCAAGAGAAGGCGCACCCATATCCGTTTGGCGTCTACACGCTCTCTGATGAAGCCATAGCGTATGCTGATGCCCAGAACGAGCAGGCGATGGCTGTTGGCATCAAGTGCCGTGAGCAAGACCTGTACCTACCCTACAACCAAGACGGGATCAAAGAGTTTGGCCTTACCGACCTTAACTGAAGAAGAGTTGGCCCAAGAGAAGAAGTGGGCTGAAGACATCAAGTATTACGCCGCTCGATCAATCTGGAAGCGTCGGCACCATGCCACCCCAAACAACCCGCCGCATCGACGGGTCACTTGGGAGCAATGGTTTGAGAAGAAGTTTGGTGAACCGCTCTTAGCCTACGCTGAGCGCATGAGAAAGAAATGAAGTACAAAATATTATTTATGGTCTTCTTTGTTTTTGTTGTGCTTCTTATGACTGCGTGTTCAACAGCAACGGGCGTAAGCCAGTGGGAATACTTTTCGCCAGAGCACGTTAAGTGTCACCCTCGAAAAGAAATCAAGATGTGCAAGCAGTATGGGCCGCACCTGATATGCCAGTGTGCGGCTGACTAGGTTGGATTTATGGCGTCTCAAAAGCTTTAAGTTCGCGGTACTCGCCGCCAGCAGGGTAAACGTAAAACACGGCTTCCCCATCGCGGCATAGCGTCCCAATCTCTGGGTGCGAGCGCAACCACATGTGGATGAATTCCCAGCTCATTGCGTAATCAATTTTCATCATCTTTTCCTTAATTGGTTTTCCAAGACCTTTCGGTTTCGGGGCGGGAACCACCCGCCCAGCTCGTCAGTTGGATTAGAAGTTGAAGTCGTGGAATGCGTGAGGCGCTGTCCTCAGACTAAACCGTGCGCGTCCCAATCCCCACTTCTCGAATGAGCCTTGCTTTCTTCTGATGCGGATAACTTCTGCTTCAGGGTTAGGCTCGTAGGTGACCTCTTGGTCGCCCTGATTGTGGTAGTGACCAGAGAAACCGCCGGGGGTGAACTCTAGGTTGGCGCAAGAGTGTTGAGTTTTCATCTGTCTTACTTCGAGCGTCTTGTCGCTTACTACCCTTACGATCTCGTAAGCCTTGATGTCGCTGTACATATACTCAGAGACGTGAGTAAAGGTCACAGTGTCTTCAACGATTCTCCAGTCGTTTACTGCTTGCAGGCGCTTGATGTCATCAGTCTGCTCTTGGTTCGCAAGAAAGTTTTCCCAATGCGCCTTCTCTTCTTGCAGAAACTTTTCTGCCTGAGCCTTGTCTTGAAAACCGTTGTTGTAGTTTTCGTAGCCGCGTGGCATCTGTCGCGCCCAACCAGTCTCAGGTCGCACAAGCTGCTCAACGTAGTAGTAAGTAATATCCAGCATCATCTTCTCCGTTAGTGGGGAGGGACATCCTCCCGACACAGATATAATCCCACAATCCCGTGTCGTTGTACACATTTATTTGCACAAAAGTGTAAATAATTATGTGATATTTGCAGCGTTTTCCAGAAGGCGTTTCTTGTTGTAGAGCCAGAAGACCAGCAAGTACCTGTCGCCGCCCTCGACGGCCAGCCCTCGGTGCATGTTGGTGAAGCTTGGGAAGATCAGCGCGTGACCGCTGGGCAGTGGGCTAAGCGTACCGTGTTGATGAAACTCTGTGCCACCGCCTTTGTAGCCGCCCGTATTCAGGGGAACCACCACGCTGATATCGGCACTCTCGTCGTGGTGCCAAGCGCCCTGCTGTTTCTCTTTGAGGTTGTAATTGGCTATCTGGATGCTCGATACGTCTGCACAGTCGCGCTGGTAGAGCGCCAAGAAGATTGGGTTGAGCACGTTCTGCACCACGAACCACATATTACGGTAGAGCTGTGGCGCATGTTCTCTGAGCACAATCTCAGGGATCTGCCTCAGCTCGTCCTCGGCATCGTTGGTTTCAAACGGTATCTCTTTGACCATGCTGTCGATCTCTTCGACTAGCATCTTGCAGAACTGCCGCCTGAACAGTGGCACCTTGTAAACGTCTGGAAACACCTTCTTACAGAGCTGAGAGACGGGTGTGGGCTGCATCTTATCAACCCCCATCCTAGCCCTAAACTCGGCAATAACAGGCACAGTCTTCTGTACAGCTTCATACAAAGGCTGGTTCACCATCCAATGCGACTGCATCGACAGCATGTAGTTCTTTATTTCATACATTGTACAATGGTACACAATCTTGTAAAATCCATCAATATTTGACAGAGAATCACTATGGAAATCGAAGACGAGCCAGTCGAGCAGCGCAAGCGCAAGTCGCTGGCTATCGACAAAGAGACATACGACTTGCTGCGTGACATCTGCGCCAAAGAACGGCGCTCTTTGATCCACCAGTTGCAGCACTTGATTGAGGCAAAACACCAAGAGTTATTTCACGAGGACTACCTTTGAGAAACCCTTTTAAGGCCAAAGCTGTGCCTCAGTCTTACCGCCCAGTGCTTGAGGCCAGAGAGGTTATCGAGTTGTTTGGCCGACTAACCATGCACCAGCAGGCTGCTCTTATGCGCCTTATGAGCCGCAACCTGATGATCGAGGTCGATGGTGGCGCACTCATGGGCTATGACCTTGGCTATGAGGTCGAAGGCGCTATGATCGTTGCGCGTGAGGTAGAACCTGAACCGCTAGGCGAGTGAGGCAATACCGCCCAAGTTACCCCTAGTCCGCATGGCAATCTCTCTGTCCTTGTCGAGCGGCACTATCGCAGAAGAAAGCGCAAGATCAAGGTTACCCGTTGCAGGCGCTGGCTGGGTGTCTGAGAGTGGCTCAAATATAGACTCCTCCTCAGTTGGCTCAGGCATCGCTTGGCTTACTGGAGGAGGCGCTGCTTGCGGGGTTGGATCTTGAGCCGCTCTTCGGCTCTCCAGAGAATTAATTGCTTCTAATAGCCTATCTCTTTCTCGCCCTGAAGAAGCCTCTTCCTCTGCCTCAACATCTGGAGACAATGCAGTCCTGATAGCGCCTTGTGTCGTTGCAGAAAGCATTGGCGTCTGCATACGTTGTATTGTCTGGCTAACCGCGTTTAGCGCGTCTTCACGACGCTGCACACCCTCTGCAACGTCTAGCCCTTTAGCAAACGCCGCCCTTCCAACTACGCTTGGCGACATCAACATGCCTGTACGCATTGCTGCGCTCATCAAGGTGTAGCCGCTGGCTGATGGGTTCATCTTTATTTCTGCCCACACAGTAGGCAGCACGTTGGCCCTAAACTCTTTAATTCGAGCAATTTCTTCTGGGTTAAAAACCCTGTTTATGATGTCTCTATTCTTAAAAAATACATCATTGTAATTATCTACAATGGACTTTCTTGTTATTTCTCCACCCTTACCAGCAAACGCCTTGGTCATGATGCCGTCTTTAAGAAGCGTTACAAACTGAGCGTATTCATCTGCATCTAATGATTTTTGCAACTTGTCTAGAACCAGTCCCATAGACTGGTCTGGGGCAAACTTGCTATGCCCAAACAAAAGACGAGTCACTTGAACTGGGGTGTATTGATTGTTTGCTAGTTGCTCCAATATAGCGTTAGCTGCGCGTTCTTGTTTGTTTCTTCCAACACCGCGACCAATCGTAGCCATGTAGTCTGCGTATAGGCCAGTGGCTGTTTTGAGCTGGTCGAGCACCTCTTGGTCGCCGTCTATAAATCCTTTTTCAATTCCTTCATAAATAGATTCATCAAGCTTAGCCTTCATTTGAATCAAGGCGTTCTTGTCAGTTTGATTGTCAGCCTGACCTATTGCTGCTCTTAATGCTTTTTGATATCCATGTATCTCATTTAATTCTTGACCGCGAAACTTTGGATCAAGCGTTTTTTTTCTTAGCCTGCGAAGCTCAACAATTTCCCTTCTTAACGGCCCTTCAACAATCTGTCTTGGTGTTATGCCAAGGTTGGGAACTACGTCAAGCAGCTCTTGAACCACTTGGCGCACACCGTCTGGGTTCATAACAGGCTGTTGCTCAACACTCTTAACCGCATCATACAAATCGCCAGACTCTTTCTTGAGCCTTTGAGCTGCGCCCGAAACCGTTTCTTGCGCTGCCTCTGCTGCAACGCTCGGTATGTTCCCGTAAATGCCAGAGGGGTCTGCGGTGCCTGCGCCAAACTCTGCTTGCAGCTCCATTGCATCATTACGAATAGCGCCAAGTTGAGCGTCATCAAAACCACGAATCAACAAGGTTGCAGGGTCAGACGAGGGCAGGTTGCGTAGCTGATCCTCTACGCCAAGCTGCTCGGTCTGTCTGGGCGTTACGCCCTGCGGCAGCTCTGCGGTTCTTTGCCCCTGAGTAAGCGGGTATTTCGATTCTTGCAATACGTCAAAAGAAAAGCGCGGGAACATTTCATCAAATGCCGCACCCAAGTTTCTACCAGTCTTTGACGCGCCTTGTGCAACCGCTCTAACGCCGATACCAATACCTCTTGCGATGGGCGGGAGAAGCGTGTCAGCGGCCACACCAATCGCTGTAGAAGTTCCGATTTGCTCTCCGATGTCGCCAATATCGCGTTCTTTAGCGGCCACGGTTTCTGGAGTTATGTACGCCTCACCAGCTATGGTAGCCGCTTCTGTTGCGCTGTAAGCGCCAGCGCCCCTAGCGCCAGTCTCAAGCGCCGTCTTGCCCTTTCCTGCAATCCTTGTCGCTGGCAAATATCTAATTATTTCGCCCAACATCGTAACAAAATCTTGCTCAGAAGCGCCCGGCTTATTGACGTAATAGGGAATGTTGTTCCAAACGATAATTGGCAACCCGTACTTGTCAGCATACTTGCCCCCATACCTTGGATCGCCGTCAAAAGCATCATGAATTATTTCGGCTTTGCCGTAGTCATCACGAGCCATCATGCCTTTTATTCTAGGCAAAAACCCCTCAAAAAAGCCCGGCGCATCAGAACCCATGTCTGTTAGCTCTGGAAGTTGAGGGAACTCAATAGGTACGCCTTCACCGCTAATCGCTTGCCCAATAGCCGATGGTGCGCTCAATATCATGTCTACGACATCAATATCTGGCCTATCTTGCTGGGCAACTACATCTTCATCAGGCTCTGAAGCGCCCATAGGAGCGCCCTTGAAACCGTCTGGCAAACTCTGTAACGGCATAACTTATTTGAACCCTTTAATTATGTAAACGGGTTCACCCGCAATTAAAACTTTTCCTTGAGCGTCTCGGTTTATAAACACAGCCCCGTCAGGCAGCGATTTCATCCAGCCCTCTATTGCCTGATCGTCAGAGCTGTCTCCTGTAAATTTCTCAAAAATACCCGTATCCATTTGTTTGATTGAGTCATTGACTTGTTTGCTGTTGATGTAATCTCCAGAAGTCAGCGCCTCTTCTTCGGCTCGGTTGTAAGAAATCGAGTTTTCAGTCATCTTTTTGTAAACGTACAGTGCAATGTAATTTGCTTCTGGAGTTTTGCCCAAGTCTAAAATAGCCTGCCTGTAAGCTTTAAATTCCATGTCTGAAGTAGAGCCAGACCCAACTGGTCTAATCTTCGTGGCTAGAATGTTAGATATCCCAACCAATGATTCTATCTGAGCAATTGAAGGATCATCTGTGCCAAATACTTGAGTAAACAGTTGTTTAACAGGAAAAGTTATTTCCGTTAATCTGCCCGTTTCAGCGCCATCCTTTAACAACATTAACGCCCTTTCAACTTCTGGTAGCAAAGTTAACGCTTTGTCCACATAGGCGCTGTTGTTTTTAGCAATAATCTCTAATCGTTTTTTGCTGTAGCCGTCAAAATTTGTTGTTTCGCCAGTAGCCGTATTTAGCATGACGTTATAAACCTTGTCGCCTTGAACCAAAGGTCTTAACTCGGTGTATTTGCCGCCGCTAATAATCCTTTTGCCTATTAAAGACGGATCAGAAGGTATTAATTGCTGCACCGAACTTTCAAAGTAAGGGCTTTCTTTTGTAAGCCCTAAGCCCTCAATGGTTTTTTCTGCATCAGCTCTGTTTTGATAGATGGCAATAGCGCCAGCGTCTGGAACCTTCCAACCAGTCGCAGGTGCAGACACTTCAGAAAGGTTGCTTCTGTTTGCAAAAATTTCTGACTCAGTAAGCATTGGCCTAGAGCCTTCATCATAAAACACGCCGCCAACCATGATGCCGTCAGGATTGGTAACAAGAACTTCGTTTACCTTATTGTCTGCATTTTCTTTGGCCCTCAAAAGCCTGTACTCGTTGATTAAGTTTGTTGCAGAATCAGCGTCCGTCTTAGCCATCTCAAAGGCTTTCAAACCGATGGCTCGATCTTCTTGAAGACGCTTCTCTTTAAGCGCCGACTGCTCTTTACCAAACTGAGCCAGTCCCATGCCAGCAGAGCGAAATGCGCCAGTAGTTGGGTCAGCAGCAAGCATTGCACCACCAACAGTAGAGGCTAAGTCATAAAAGTTTGGACGCGATCTCTGCCCGTAAACCTGACGCAGTTGGTCTTGGTACTTGCTGAAGCTTTCATCAAAGTCTGGAACCGTGATGCCAAGGTCGTTTTGTTTGGCGGAAGACTTAGGCTGCAACGCCTCTAATTGAGATTTTAGCTCAGCAATGGGATCAGGCTCGTCAAACTGCTCCATGTCCAACGGCTTTAGGCCGGGAGCACCAGTGGTGTAATCATCAAACGGGTCTATCCCCTGAACTGGCTCTAATCTTTCCATTCTTTAACCCGCTTGTCGTTGAGGCTGTCCGTAAAAGTTGCCCAAAGCGCCTAGTGCCGCCAAGCCAGTGCCTACACCCGCCTGCAACGCAGAAGGATCAGGCGTAAAGTTGGTTTGGAACTGGGTCTGCCCTGCGGGAGCCATGTTCACGAATGGCATCAAGGCTTGGTATTGAGCCAGCGGAGCCTGTTGCGCCTGCAACAAGCCAGCGCGTTGTGCATCAAGCTGCGCCTGTCTGTTCTGTTGAGCCATTCCGCCAATGCCCTGCAACGCTGCAACGTCTTGCGCCCCAGCCTGCTGTGCCTGCCCACCAAGACCGCTCAGGAAGCTTCCATAGCCCGTCTGAGCAGCGCCAAGCTGTTGTCCTGCCTGAGCCTGCTGTTGACCTATCTGTCCGAACTGACCCGCTAGGGTGCTCGCTACACCCATGCCAGTCTGTCCTGCCATCTGACGTGCGGCTGCATCTTGCTGACCTAAGCCAGAAAGTGTTTGACCCAAGCCAGTACCAGCGGCGAATCGTTGCTGAGCCATCTGGCCTAACTGACCGCCAAGCTGTTGCTGAGCACCAAGCTGCTGCTGAGCACTCTGCTGAATAAGGTTCCCGTAGCCCGTTCCTGCTGCCAGTTTGGATTGAGCTGCCTGACCTAGCTGACCAGTCACATCACGACCCGCGCCATAGGCTTGGCCTTTCAATCCTGCCAAACCAGCCGATGCTGTTCTGGCGGCTTGTTTCTGACGCTCATCCTCTGCAATTGCAGTCTGTTGAGCCTGCTGGAAGCCCTGTGAGCGCAATGCGCCAACACCCTTTGACAAACCCCTGCCCATCGCTTCGGCTCGCTCAGCGGCGCTTAGACGCGCTCTGGAGCCGAATGCTGACTCGCCACCAGATGACACATCACGCGCATACTGCGCTAAGTCTTGTTGAGCCAAACCCTTAGTGGCGTCATCGATCATCTGCTGAACGACGGCGTCTTCGTATGGGTTTTGATATTTAGATGTGGCCTCGGCTATGTCCAGTGCGCCAGTGGTGCCACGCAACAAGCCTTCAGACTCGCCCAAACCACTGCGAAGGCGTTGAGCCTCCGTCATGCTCATGCCGACTGTGTCGGTTATGTCTCTGCCAAATTCATCGTAAGTCTTGCGGCCCTGCTGTTGAGCGCGAGCCAAGTCCATTCCAAATCTTTGGGTGTCACGCACACCTCTTCGAGATAGGTCGCTGATGTCGCCACGAAGCCGCTCTTCAGCCGCTATCGCCCTGCCTCTGCCCTGCTGCGACCCTCTTAGAGCGTCCATTAGGGCGCGATCTCGTTGGTCTAGTGAAAAGCGTGAGCCTTCACGAATAGACTCCAACGCTTGCTGTGACGCAACCGCTTGGTCGGTTAAGCCGCCCTGTAACGAGTCGATTCCCATCTGGCCTCGACGCATCGCCTCTTCAATAAACGGCTGTTGAGCGCCGACATTGGATCGAGCCAGTTGCATGGCCCTGATTTGATCTGGGCTAAACCCTGCAATCTCTTGGGGTATGACGATGGGTCGGCCCTGCTCGTCAAAGAAAGTACGCTCAGCAGCTTGAAACGCGCCCGGTATGAAGCCACCCGCGCCATCCAAACCAAACAGCAATTGCTGGGTTATCGGATCAAGGCGTGTTTCGGTCTTGGTTACGCCTGAAACAAAAGGCTGAGACGTATCGGCTGTACCGCCCTCTTGAAACTTACGAACCCTTTGCAGTTGTGCTGGCGTCAGAATGCTCATTTCTTTTTAGCCCTCTTTGGCTTGGGCTTATCCGCAAACTCGGCAAACAAGTCCATCATTTCGTACATGAGCGCGGTGCCATCGCCACGGCTTTCACCGCCATTTGGCGTGAGCGTAATGATGCCGCCATCACCCTTAGATAGATCAAAGGCTCCCGCACCACGAACCGCTTGGCCCGTCATAACAAACTCGCCGTCACTCAGCATCGCTGGCACATCGTCACTGGTTTCAGTGCCTTCGCCGTTGATGCCGCCGTTCATGCGCTCAAAGTCTTCTGTGGCTACGTTACCGCCCTTGGCGTAAGCCATTGGCATGACCATGCCGCCGTAACGCATACCCGTAGCAGCTTCTTGTTGAGGCGGCTTGCCGCCGCTCAAGGTAGGTATTGTTCCCTTTGGTAACAAACCGAATTCAACAGGGTTGGGTGCAGGCTGACCAGTGCGTCGAGCAATCTCGGCTTCAATATTGTATCGGCCAGTAGATCCCTCTTGAGTGAGCGGGGTAAGGGCTACGCCTTTTCTGTTCTTGGCTTCATCGTAAGCCAGCTTGCCAAGCAATCCTGCTGCCGCAAGACCGCCAGCGCCACCCAGAAGTCCACCAAGACCGCCGCTGCCTGTGCCTGCACCTAAACCGCCGCCAAGAAAATCGCCTAGAGCGCCATAGTTGCCTTTGCCGTCAGCTCCGCCGCCACTGATTAGGTTGCTGAAGAAGTTGCCGCTTGATGATGCTGGGTTTATGCCCGGCGTTCCTTTCATGGCCTCAATAATCTGGTTGTCAGACATTCCCGATTTTTTAAACTGTTCAACCGTTTTAGCGTAATTTGGGTTTTCAGAAACGAAGCTGGTTAGTTGCGCCACCCCTGAATCGTTTAGATTTTTCATAATTTCAATATCAGACTTGCCCAGCTCTCGCATGTCTTCTATTGTTTCTCTAAGAACTAAATCTTGATCAGAAAGCTGCTGCAACATCTCAGTATCGTTTCGAGCTGGCCCAAGCATGTAGCTGCCAGCTTTTTGCAAATTGCCAAGCAACCCAATACCGTCATCACCTTTGAAAAGTAATTCCTTGGCAGTGCCAAAGAAACCCTCACCCGGCAGGCTTCCAAGCCCAGACTTTAAAGAAGCAAGTTTTGCACCAAAGCCTTGATTGGCAAAATTTGCGGCTGAGCCAGAAGCGGTGCCAGAAAGACTACCGATACCGCCTAAAGCCTTGCCTGCGCCATAGCCACCAAGCGCACCACTTATAGCGCCCTTCAAGCCCTTGCCGCCAACCACGTTGGTTGCAGCGCCGATAGCGCCAGCGACTAGAGGCCCAACACCGGGTATGAAGTTAGCCAGTGGGCCAGCTACAGGCGCTATCTTCTTTGCAAACTTCTTGATGCTCTTGCCAAGCTTCTTGAAAAAGCCAAACTCTTCCAAGCCAGTAATCGGGTTCAGGCTTGCAATACCCATAGCCACAACGTGACGCTCAGGGTCGATGTCCAGCTCGTTGAATCTATTCTCTACTGCGGCTTCAAACTGAGCGTCATCAAACATCTCAGGGGGAAGCACAACCTCGCCGGGTCGTAAGTGAGCCAACACCGTGTCATCGCCGCGACCTTCGGCTGCAAGCATTTGCGCTTGCTCGGCCATAGGAGCGTTGGCTGCATCGCCCATGCGCTCATACATCTCTTGCTCAACGGGATCTTCTGCCATGCCCTGTTGCATCATCAGCTCGTTTAGAGCCATCTCAAGACCAGCATTTGAGTTCTGTTGCATCTCAGGCGCAGCTTCAGCCATTGCCATCTCAGGCATAGCCATTTCAGGCATCGGCTCTACCATCCCGCCCTCAGCCATTTGAACAGGCATGTCACCGCCAATGAGGTTTTGAATTCGACTCTGAAGCATTGCATCCATTACGGTGTACTCACTGTTACAGACCCTAAGCCAAAGGTGGCGGACTGGCCTGTTGGGTAGGTTTGATGGCTATACAAGTCCCTAAACGTAGTGCCATCAAACGCCTGATGTATCTCTGTCGTAGTATTGAAGATAATAGCACCTGTTGCAAACTGAAGCGTACTGATTTCAGTTGCGTTGAAGTGCGGAGATATTGTGATGTCTACGCTTCCAAGGTTCAGCTCAAGCACACGAACCAATCGGTTAAACGTGCCAGACTCGACCTTGTCGCCTTGGGCGGAAGGAAGCCTTGTTTCCAAAAGGCGGCTCATCTAGCGCCTGCCGCTTTGCTGAAGGTCTAGCCTTGTGGCACCAAGCCTCCACTTATAACCAACCTGATCGCCGCTTGATGCGTCATCATCAGACTCAAACCGCAACACCACCTGACGCGCTCGGCTTCTCAGGCTGTTGAACGTAGAGCTTTCAGTCACCTGAGTAGTGGAGTCAGTGGTCAAAGACTGGCCGGGGAAGTCTCGACGCTTCAACACGATATTCATAGCGGGGGTGTTGCTGACGGTGGCGTCTTTGATAAACGCAACGTCAGGGATCATTCGTTTCACGAAAGCAAAGTTTTCGCCGTCAGATATGTCAATGTCCGCTGACTCAATGAAAACACCAGTCATGGGCTGGTTGTAATCATCAAACCCAGTCTCGTGGTTGAATATGCAGTTCTCGCTACTCGTTAAACCAGCCGCCATAGGCTGATCTTCAATGCCAGCATCGATCCACGAGTATCGAATCAAAGACCCGACAGACCATGTGTTCTCTTCGTAGTTGTAGATAACGTATCGGCTTATCTCGCCAGTGCCATCTGTAAGGCTTGGGTAGAAGAACCACATCTCTCCAAACTCTGAGTTCAGCCCCATAAAACACTTGAACGCCTGACCAAGATCGAGGTCTTCAAAGACATACTCTTGCACGGTGCAAGGAAGCTTCTGAACAGCTCCGTTGTAGAAGTAGAACCCTGTCTTGCTTGCGTAGTACACGCCGTTTGGCGCGTTTACAGCGGCCTTGGGGCCAACAATACCAGCGCCTTCGTTGACTAGGTTTATTGCAAAGGTAAGCGGAGGCCCGATAAAGCTCATCGAATACAGGCTGGTGTCTGTCCAGATCAGTATTTCTTGGCGCGACTTCATGCCACCAACAATAAACGACCCGCTAGACAGCCTTACAGAGCCTGCGCTATTGGTTGCCAATGGCTCAAACTGCAAATCATCTTCAGACGCACTAAACGCCACAAGCATTGGGTCGATAGCGCCAGAGCGAGCATTGTTCACTATTGGGTCAGCTCCAAGCACAATGAGGTGCCTGTCGGTTTCGGAGGTTATGACCTGCAAACCAAGGGTTGGGACTAAGTTTGCGCCCGTGATGCCTGAAAGCAAAACTGCTGGCTCTGAAGTCCCGCCATTCTCAAGCCATCTAAAGATGCCTGCGCCACGCGGGTTGATAATAAGGTTCTCGCCAAAGTTGTCATGAGTCCAAAGCCTGAGCTGGTTTACTGCGCTAATGGCTGATGCAGATCCGTACCCACCAGCGCCCCAAGTGCCAAGACCCCAGCCAGACCCTTGAACGTAGGTGTCTAGCCCAACATTTATCTGATACGAGCCGTCAACGCCTGATCCGCCATTGCCCGTGTCAGACGAGTTGGCTGTGACAGTTGCGCCGTCCGTGTCTTTTGCGGTGATGGTGTAGGTGTTTGTGCCAGTCACCAGCAGTATTTGATATTCTTGATTTAAAACATCAGCCGTGATCAACCCACCAAGGCTAACCGCGCCTGAAAAAGTAACAAAGTCGTTGGTTACAGACCCGTTGCTTGAGTCCGTAACAGTGATGGTCGATGAACCGTCAGTAGCCGCAAAGGTGATGCTGTTGGTCGAGGTCTTTCGTATCGGCGTTACGTCGTAATACCTGTCGCCTTCCTCGATGTAGTATTTAACCGTGGTGCCTAAGCCAAGGTAGCGAGTTCCCGCCAAAGATATCCAGCTATGCAGTGCGCGGCACGACCCAAGAAATGATTGAGTTCCACGCTTGTACCATCCGCCCACTTTTTCTGGGCGACCCTTTCGGAATCGAATAAGGTTTCCGTCTACCCATCCGCCTTTGGCGGCTAAGTCGGTTTCTTCTTTATTGATTCCCGGCTGAAAATCTATCCTTGATAATGGCATTTGGCAT
>Ga0181405_1000240_pt1 | contig 19155 bp, 34 predicted proteins | sample 28SPOviralmetaG_FD_130134 | JGI IMG/M metagenome (GOLD analysis project Ga0181405, IMG submission 130134) | Marine viral communities from the oligotrophic San Pedro Time Series (SPOT) site, San Pedro Channel, CA, USA - 28 SPOT_SRF_2011-11-29 | ecosystem: Environmental > Aquatic > Marine > Strait...
ACCAAAGTCATGGTCTGTCTCACGTCTGCCATTCTTAGCTGCTTGCTTGATAGCTGACTGCCTGTTGAAGATACCACGTTCACCTGACTTACTGTCGTACAATGACAGCCACTCACGCATGAATGTACCCATCTCTGGCTTTACTTTGTATGCCACAGAGTTATTAGCCAACGCACGTTGTCCTTCATACTCCCACCACTTACCTGACTTAGCGTGAGCCATCTGGTCATCGTTAAGATTAGATAAGCTAATGAGTGCAGACCTACGTACTCCACCTACTACTACCACTTCACCAATCTTACACATGATGTCGTGACATTCAATTGGATAGAGCCTACGACCTGCCGCACCCTTAAACTTCTGTACAACAAACTCAAACAACTCAACCAAGGGTTGTGGACCTGATGCCCTGCCGCCAAATGTCTTGAGCCTAGCACCTGCAGGGCGTACATCAGATACATCCCATGCTGGTATCTGACCTATGTATAGCATAGCAATAAGTTCTTTCAGTGACTTTGCCCAGCCGGGTCTGCTATCACCAACTTTGATAATGGTATCTGTACGATGAAAGTCTTCCGCTACGGTGGGTAGCTTGTCTATACAGTGGCGTTCAACGCTAAAGCCTACCCCTGTACCACACATGAGTATATACATGGTCTCATCGAAAGCACGAGGGCTATCTACAGGCACGTATGAACAGTTATATCCACCTACATGACAACGGTCTAGGGCTGGTCCTGACGTCATCAATGCTCTCATGCTAGGCATGACACTCTGGTTGAGTACAGCCTCTTCTAACTCACCTCTCAGTGAATCAGATAGCTTATAGTTGTGACTATCACGTAAATGCCTAGCCATATAATCAAAGTATCTAGCGACAGTTTCACTCCATGTCTCCCTTCTCTGTTCATCTTCTTTCCATCGTGCGTATCGGGAAAGAGCAATAAAGTTTTGGTAGTCTGTTGGTAATTGGTTGCTTATCATTTCATTACTCCATAATAGTTCTAATTGTTCTTATGTCAGCACCGTCTACATCATAAAAGTATTCACGTATGCCATCTTCTATTTCTTCACCAACCTGCCCATCAGCAGGTACAGGATACTCTTCTTCATCTACGTCTATAGTAATAAACAGTTTAACTCTTGCCATCTGCCATCACCTCTTCACGTAGTCTTTCTAAATACCAATTAGCTTTATCTAAATCTTCCAGCGGCTTTGATTTGTAGTCAAATCTCCATAGATACTTCATTATATTGCCTTGTAAATAATATTTAAAGTTAGGTCCAAGCATAGCTTGAATAGCCGCTATACATTCAATACCCGATTGATTATAGTGTGGTGGACTGTTGACCATATCAAGCACATTACCACTATAGGCTTCTTTACCTGCTTGCTCTAGTGCATCTGACTGTGCTGCCGCCTGTTTCATATACTCCTCATGTCTAGTCATGCTGAACCTCCTGTCTTTGAATTAAAGTTTAAGTGTATAATATTACCATCATATGTTCTTTCTACACCTGCTTCTTCCTCTAATTCTATATCAATATCTATATCTTCGTCAACATAATTTATTACATATTCATGTGCTAATTCTCGTAACTCCTTGCTCTCTTGCATGAGAGGCACAGAGGCACACATCATTTTACAAAAGTGCATTAGCTGTTCATAATCCTCATCATCAACAGGGTTGTCAGGGAAAGCCATAACGGATATATCAACTTCTCCTGTCCATTTGCCATCATCATTAGCAAATGGTCTTACTCGTATAACAAAATCCTCATCATTTATATTTTCTCTAATTCTTTCTATGTCCATAGCTTTATCTCCTTTTTACCTTAGTCCCATTAAACTTAATAAACTTACTATGCTTATTCTTTCCTTTCTCTTTTAACCAATCCTCTGGTATGATTCTGTCATAGTAACGAAAACCATGTTTAATACACCAATCGGCGTAAGAAGATTTAGCACCTTTATTTAACTTACATCTACTATTAGTAAACACAAAGCGGATGTCAAGTTTAGGATGTTGTTTTTTTATTGCCTTATGCTTACGTCTATCTGCAGCAGTGAACCTGCCTTTAGTCTCAATAATAATACCGTTGTCAAGAATAAAGTCTGGAGTGTAGGTACGGTAGGCTAGGTCTTCCCATTCAATCTTTATCTCCTCATACATGAACTTGTGATTGCGTTCCTTCAGATAGATTGAAACTGTATGTTCTAGCCCACTGCGATACCCATGCTTTATTGCTGCTCTCTTAGCTTTATGCAGCAATTACATCTCCTATGTAAGAAGTTATAGGTGGATTCTTAGCCTGTGACTTTACTGCTGCTCTCTCTGTTAGATCACTCCAACAATCAAACCTATAAGAGCAAAACTTGCAACTAGGATTAAGTACTTTATTACCTGTCTCCTTTCCTCTAAACTTTTCTGGTATTGGTTGAAAACACTTTTCAAATTTATTCTCCTCTACTGTTTTTACTGTATCATTAATTTTCTTAACCTCTGTATCAAGATCAAGACCTGTAGCTGGTACATACTTAAACGCACCGTTAGCTTTATTAACTACCCACCAACCGCCTACTTTTTTACCAGCGGCTTTAGCGTAGCCAGCTAACTGTCCTATGTACCCAAATCCATCTCCACTGGCAAGAGTATCATAGGATTCAAATTTGTTTCTATATGACCAGTCTGAAGCTGATTTAATATCATCGACAGCATCGTTAATGACAATATCATATGAGCCATTAACAGTAGTGTTCCCACAATCAAGGCTAACCTTTTCACTATCTTCATATTTAATCCCCGCCTCTTTAAGCACTCCCTTGAAGACAGCTTCAACGATGTCTCCAAGCATCATGTTCATCATAAATGTATTTGGGAAAGGTAATGCTGCCTCTGGTTTATTCTTTTCATACCAGAGTTGGCAAGTGGGACGACCTACATTGGACATTCGTATTCTAAAATCGCCCCTCTTTTTACCACTACCAAACTGTCTGCGCATTGCATCAGCAACATCATTAGCTACTTGCTGAATGGTATCTTCGGAGATAGTGCTGTCACCTTTGACAGCATTCTCCATGTACTGATGTAACGCTAGTTCAGCAGGATGGTTCATTAAGCTGCATCCTCATCATCTAACTCAATGTCCACCAGACCATCAACTACATCAATGTCATCTTCTTCCATACGTGAGTTAGCTTTCTCTGCCCACTGGTTGATGATGTAACTATTGTAGTTGTCAATCCACGCCATGAAGTCACCAAACAAAACCTGATCTTCTTCTGTCAGATCAATAGTATTGGATACATCAAGTGATGCCACAGGCACGTAGTACGATGCGCCAGTTGGTATCTTGCGTTCTGCTGTATTAGCAGTAATGATGTGTTGAGGTGGCAACCTCTGCATCTTAGCCAGTGAAGCAAAGCTGTTTCCAATCTCCTTGAAAGCATCACGGTTATCAATCTCCCAAATAAATGGAGTAGGCTCCACATCCACTTTCTCTCCTTTATCATCTGTAGGATTAACCAACTCAACAACGCCCTGTACAACACGTACACGTTTGATCTGCTTAATCAACTCCTGCATCTTCTCAGGCAAAGCCTTGAAGTCTTTGATGTAACCTGCAGGTTTACCGCAATTAAAGCCACCATCATTATCCTTCAGATCAGATTCCATCTTACTGTCATCTGTCATCAAACTCTTGATGAAACGATTAGGAGACTTAGCATCACCCATAACATAACGCTTATACATGAAGCGTTGTAGGAATGGACGCATCTTTATACCAGAGGCATAGTAAGTCGGGCCATCTGGAATCTCTAGCTTGTATGCTCCACCTTCAATTACTTCTACATTAACATTCTTACCGTTAACTTCAGCAGTACCCATGATAGGTGAGTGATGAATGCGTAATCTAGCTAACTGACTAGATTTAGATGATCCTGTAGTCTCATTTGAAGTACCCATAGCCTTTGCCATAGCTGCATAATTATTTGTGTCTATTGTCATTAATTGTGTCATACATTTCTCCTTTGTTTTCTGCGAATGAGCCATAGTTATATCACGCCACGTCTTTAGTGTCAAGCCAATTCGGACCTATTTTTGCTTCTAAAAGTAGCGGAACATTAAAATTTATTGCCCATCTCGTATTGATTATATTAATTAGTTCCTCGTTAGTGTCTTCTATTATACTGATTACCTCAGTTTCTTCGTCAGGATGCACGTCAATTACAATACTGTCGTGAACTGTATTTACTATGCAAGAATTTTTACCTCGCAAAAGGTATTCTATATGCAATAAACACAGTGGTACAATATCTCCTGTAGCAAATCCCTGTACGGGGTAGTTCTTTATCTGTGTAAAATGAGACACTCTACCACTAGCCCGTCTTTCAACATCAGGAAAAGAATACTCACGTCCTGATGGTGCAACTATTTTAGATGTAGTCAAAGCCTCTTTAGCCAGTCGGGAGTGCCAAGCTGCGACCCCTTTGTATTTTTCGTTGAAGTGTTCGTAGTAGGCAGCTTCGGCTTTTGTTCTTCCGAATCCTGTTGCCCCGTAAAGGGGCGCAAATGTGTGTGCTTTTGCATCCTGTCTATTCGTAGGCTGACCAGCTTCACTAATAACTTTAGCGGTGTATGCGTGTACATCAAATCCAGTAGAAACTTCTTCAATTGCAACTCCATCTTGTGATAAATAAGCAGCAGCACGAAACTCTAGCTGCGCAAAGTCAGCTTCAAGTATCTTGCCACCTTCAAATCGGGACACAAATACTTTCTTAACAGGAAACGTGCCGCCACGTGGCATATTCTGCATATTAGGATTAGCACCCGACAGCCTACCTGTAGCTGTACGATGCTGTAGTAAACTAACGTGTAGTCTACCATCTTCTTTAGTGTGCGTCTTTATGCCATCAACAAATGATGACAGGTACGTATCAATAGCTGATAACCTTCTTACCTTAGACAAGAAGTCTACTGCATCATCCATGCCTTTAGACTTAGCACCTGCCTCAAGTAACTCAAGGTTGCCCTTGCTGGTAGTAAAGCCATTAGCACTAGCCCACTTAGATGTAGGTGGCTTGAACTTAAATCCAGCCTGAACATCAGTAGGATTAAACAAGAAGCCAGCAGTATCACAAGTAGGACACTTGCTAGGCTTTGCAAATGGATCGCCATTCTTTTTAGTCTTACGTATATATCCACTGCCGTTGCACGTGGAACACTGTACTGCATTAGTCCTGTACAATCTTTGTGTACGTGTGGCAACCATCTGTCTAAATTCATCATCTGGCATATAAGGATCAACCATAGATGCCCAATCACTTTTATCAAGAACCTTGCGACCATATATAACCCACGACAATTGCTCTGGACTGTTAAGATTGATAGGAGTGTCACCCATAACCTTACGTACATGAGACTGTAAGTCGGTGGTAAGCTGTAGTTTTTCGACCTCAAACTCATCACGAACTTCATCTAACTTAGATAAGTCAACAGCAAATCCTGTCTGATATATTTTAGTCAGGCACTTAGCAACTCTGTTTGTAAGTCTGACAGTAGACAACAGGCCGGAATCTTCTGGTGTATTAAGACGATACCACAACTTATCTGCAAGCTGTTGTGTTGCGTGAAGGTCAGCGGATAGATACTCAGTCAACTCATCTAGTGGAATATCACGTGTGCTGTATCCCTTCTTAAAGTATTCTTTCAATGTATCCTGCTTTTTAGTATCCAACTCGTATCGTTCTGCACAAGCCTGTAAAGATAGCGGCTCTTTAACACCACGCTGCAATACATATTCAGCAAGCATAGTATCAAACACAGGCCCGTCATACTTGAAACCTGACTCCCATAGCCATAGCAAATCATATGCTGCGTTGTGGCATATTAATACAGTAGCATTATCTAAAAACCATTGCACACGATCACTATAGTCACGCCCACTAATATGCTCTTCATGGTCAAATGGGAAGTGCTGCTCCACACCTTGATCTGTAAGTACACCAACCATAGTCAATGAGTTAGTAGGCTCAAATGGGTCTAGGTGCATCTTACCGTCACGATGTGTGACTGTATTCTCTACGTCTAATGTTAGCTTCATGCTGTATACCTCGCTGTCTGATATTCCAATTGACAGTGTACACTACCATGCCAGCCCGTCAACTTATTTTTTACTACGTTGAGGTGACGTTCAATATCTTCTTCATCCTGTCCTTGTACTGGTGGGTTCTTAGCTATCAATATCATCAAGTCAGCTTCAGCAGCCTTACCTGTACGTGAACCTTCCATCATGGACTGATTAAGTATAACCTTACCTTCTGCTTCTGCAGATAGCTGAGACATATAGAACATTGCACATTCATACTGCTTGGCAATCATACGAGCATGAACTGCATTAGCTTTTAGTGCTTCATCTAGTCTTGCAAATCCACCTGTCTTAGCAAACTTATCACCCATATCCAATAGAACTATGTCTGGCTTGTATGCCTTGCATACACTCTCAACCCAATTCATGTCACGTCCTGTAGCATCCTTGATCTTGATACGTTCCTTCACTGGTGCATACAAGTCACGTGCCTTACTTGGGTTAGCCTTTACCTCTTGCATAGTCATGCCTGTAGCTGCAGTCAAATATCTTGCACCCACACGATGATAACCTTCTTCATTACATAAGATAATACAGTTAGCACCTTGATGGGCAAAGCCGCCCGGACTAGCAATTAAGCTGGCATGAAAGGATGTCTTACCTGTGTTGGGTCTAGCACCAATCTCAATCAAGTGACCAGCGTTAACACCTTCTACCTTACGCACTAAGCTAGGTATATTGAATGTCCATCGTGCCTCAAGATCATTACGTGCAAGCAATGTCTCCAACTCTATATCATCCCATTCTATATTTAGATTAGGTGTAAAGTCATCACCATATTGCTCAAGCATTTGACGTAGTGGCTCAAGACTAGACTTATCACCATTCACGTAGTCAAAACCTAAGTTGGCAATGTCCTCTCCAATAACTTGCTGGAACAGTTTAGATAACACCTCTTGTGCTACATCACTACCCATAGGCTGCTCTCTTTTGATCTGACCAAACAAGCTGGTATATGATGCTTTCTGCGCTGTAGTCAACGTAGGATTGTTAGCCATGAACAAAGCCTCAATCTCATCAGGCGTTACAGTACGTTCATACCTGTCCATAGCTGCGTCAATAGCTTTCTTAATTTTACGCACGTCTGAACTAAACAATCGGTCAGGGCAACGAGAACCACGATGATCCTCATAAAACTCCTTGTCCATTAAACTTCTAATTAGTGCTAATTCCATTTACATTCTCCATATCTGTCGGGTTACGATATTTTAAGTCATCTGTTAAACGTAGTACACGAACATCGTTCACGTGTCCACGTAATTCTTTTGCCATAGCTAAAGTCTTCGGTAAAGCATCGGGGTCTAATGCTATGACTGCTGTCGAGAACTGTGCAAGATACCTTTTATGCGATTCTTGCAGAGATGTTCCAAGAAGCGCAACCCCGACAAAGTTACCGTAACCAACAACGGCTGCACTTACACAGTCCTCAACAACTACTGCGACTTTACCACAACCAGCAGTATAAGGCAAGCCACTTTTTCCATATCTTTTCCATTTAGGTAGACGATGTTTAGATAATGACCTGCCTGTAGCATCCACAATCTTACCATCGTGCATGACAGGGAACACAACACGGCTCTCCTTTACATCATACATCAAACCTAATTTATCTTTATCTAATTCCCACATATCACACCATCTGTTCATATATAAATTGTCACGGTGTGGTACTATGTATGTTGGTAGTTCAAACGTATCCATTGCGAACTCCTTACTGCCAGCAAAGCCAGCCTTTATATCCTCTACAGATAAATGTACACGTGTGCCACCTGATATACCACAAGAGACTTTGTAACAATTCCATACAAGACTACCCATATTGTTGGTAGCCGTAAATGTTTTATATCCCTTACAGTTAGGACAGTTCATTCTTTTAGTCTCACCATTACTAAGACCTAAATCACTTACTATGTTATATATATTATTCATGTAATATCACTTTCCTTTGCGGCAGTTGAATGCTTATATCACGAGTTCTTACGTGCTGTCAAGGCATTATTTGCACTGACATATGTATTTTTTAGATAAGGCTTAACCGATTGTGGGTTAGCGTGTCCTGTAACCGACATGATTTGTCCTATTCCCACCTCTGCATCAACCATTTCTGTTACACCTGTACGCCTCAGATCAGACAGACGTAAATCTTTTGACAAACCTGCATCATCCATCAGCTTACGTGCGTGTAGAGGCAGTTTATACATAGAGTACGGCTCGTATACACCTCTATAGGATACTGGTCTAGGTGCTACATACTGCTGAAAGCCAAAGTCCTGCTCTTGTTGTATAAGCATATCAAGTAAGTCATCATCAATAGGCAACTCAACCTGTGCATTTCGTTTAGATTGTTGTATAACTACACGTTTCTTTTCAAAGTCTATCACATCCCATGTCAGCATCCTCATGTCACCTACTCGCTGACACCATTCGTATGCCATGTGAGCAATTAAACCTATGTTACGTGTGCTAAAATCGCTGTACGCAGCGTCTAGCAGTTTTCTAACATCCCCCTTCGTCCATACTACCTTACGGGGCTGTGTGGCTCTTCTACGTACCGTAGCGAATGGATTGATGTTACAGTGTTCCATTCTTACAGCGTAGTTGAACACCATTCTAGCAGTAGCCATGATGTGATTAGCAAAGGATATACCACGATCACACCACAAGTCATAGGCTAACTTGGCTTGCTTGGTGGACAACTGACTAACATCCACCTCGCCAAGAATTATATCATCAATAGATGTAGTCATAACATTACCCAAACAATACTTATAGTGTGCTTTAGTTTCATCCCGCAAGTTCTTGAAATCGTGAGATAAATAGTATTCTTCAGTTATCTTTTTAAGTCTCATCTAAATTAACTCCTACTTTATCTGTATCTGTGTATAGTTTTCCTTCATATAATGCAGCTACTTTTATTCCTACTTCTTTTTGTTTGGCTGTAGTTTTTCCTGCGTATATTCGTCTTGTTCCATCTTTTCTTGTACTAACTAAAATAGTTTTGCTATCATAAAGAGTGATTTCATTAGTCTCATTATTAAAGGTAATGATGTCAATCAATCCTGTACATGATATATTTTTGAATACTTCCAAGCCTTCTTTAAGAAGGAAATGACATAGTTCCATTTCACTTATATCACCTTTCCTTTTGTCTGAAAACTGCATCATTTCTTTTTGTTCCTTTTCGTTTGCTTTTTACTGGGTTGCCATAGTGTTGCCACACGTGCTGATATATACACTACTGTGGGATAAGATGAGGTAGAAAACCTCACCTTTCTTGTGTTTGATGTATTTGCATTTTTCATGCTGCAACAGCCATGAACTGTGGTGACTTGATCCAGTTAGCTACCTCAACTTCACGCATGAACAGAGACTTAGACTGCGTGTCACTGCCAGTATTGCGTAGAGCAAAACCGTTACGTTCATCTGCATACGTTGCATAGTTAGTAAAGGCAGAGTACAATGCCCACAGATTACGTCCACGTGTAGCTACTTCCTGATTATATAAGCCATACATCTTCTCTGACTTACGATCTGACTTCATTATACCTTCAAGCATAGCCTTAACATCTACGTGCATGAGGCTAGTGTTAGCCCAGCGTTGCATCTGTTCTGCCTGTGCAGTGAAGTCCTGTTGTGACTTGTGTAGTTCAGTGATGAACCTGTCGAGGCTAAAGTTACTGGTGTTCTTACGCATAACTTTACTGTGATCTCCTGTGATCTGCCCATTGAGACAGAAGAAGTCGATAGCACCAAAGATAGTCGTATTAGAACACGTGCCGTTGACACCATGCAAAGCAATAATACGCTTCATCAACGTAGTCTCATGCTTGTCAGTAGTAATCTTAGCTTTCACGTTAGGCAAGGTCATGTCCATCATAGCCCAACCATCTTTATGTGCGCTACGCCACTTGATCTCTGCACCTTCCATGTCATGTTCAGACAGTGTTTCAGTAGTCGTGTCCATGACATTGCGGAAGAAGTCACCATGATTAGCACACGTAAAGCCGTTGCCTACGATACCAATATAGTCACCTGTATTACTATTGATAACATACTTCTTGTCATCAACTTTAGTTGGCTCAAACTCAACATTGAAGTCGAGGTGTTCTGGGATATATTCTAGCATAATAATTCTCCTATCGTTAATTGATACTGTGTTATATATTATATTTTAGCAAATGTCAACCGTGTTCACGCACATCAAAGTTAAATTCGTGACGCAACCTGTCTTTTGCATCTGCTAATTCCTGCAGGTCATAGGCAGTAACAGCCTTGATGCCACCTAAGTCTGGGTACATGGCAGTGTTTAGTATCTCATCCACCAACTCATATACCTTGATGACAGCAACCCGCTGGTCAAGAGACAGCTTGGCTATCCTGTTCCTACGATTGATGCGTTCCTTTTCACGCTGCGCTGCCCAATACTCTATGCGTTCATCTTGTGTCATGTTCTCTAGTTTTTTTGGCATATCTATTCTCCTATGTTTATTACTAAAGGTTTCTTCATCCAGAATGGTTTGTCTCTACCCTTGTTATATCTAGCGAAACTACTCTTGTCAAGTGTATAGAACGCACGATATGCAACGATAGGCCAATCCTCATTGGTCTTGCAGTCATCGTGTTCACTGAAGCACTGTGGATGCGGTGTTATAAAGTTAGATACATCGGGTATATATTTTTCTGCCTCAACCAGTGCATCAAAGTGACGCATAGATACATGGCCTTTGTTAATAACCCACTTGCCATTTTCTTTGCGTTCAGGATAACGCCACAGGTACTCATCGTGCATAGCCTTCATAAGACGTACAGCAAACCTGTAGTTGATGCGGGTTTCCCTAGCCCATATAGTACATGGGTGGTTCTTGTAGGCTATCTTGTATAGGCCAGCTTCCTCTGCAAACTCAGGCGCATGGATACGTACAGCAGTGTTTAGCATCTGTGCTTCTTCCAATACCATCTTGCATATGTGCTGGTCACATAGCTGCTGGGCAATAGCCTCTGGTGTTTTGTCAATGATAAATCTATTCATGCTCACCGCCGTTACCTCTGCCTAGCCCACCGAAATACTGTGGCTTACGCTTGGCTGTTTCAAATACACCTGCCGTAATAAACACACCTGCTATCAGCAAGGCGTGTGCTACGGCACTGATACCAAACACAACGATGCTACCCATCCACATACTGAAGATGATGCACCACATCCATGCTAGTATCTGCATGATTAGGTGACGTGTATTTGTGTCAGGTATATTGGATAGTGGGTTGCGTTTACTGTCCATGATTAGGTTGTATGCTTTAATCATTCACTTATCTCCTTTCAATATATCTCTTACATCAATACAAAAGCATTGCTGTTTAGGATAATCAAAGCCACGTTCTGTCGCTGCCACATGACAGGCAGACAGGTACTCATGGCTAGACCATATCTCTAGGTGTATCTCCACTGGTGTCAGCGTACCCATGCAAGCTAACACCATACCAGCTATCTCATTCATCGTCAATCTCCTCAAAGTTATACTCTATATCTGTTTCACCTTCACTTAGCCACGGTAGTATCTCTACATAACTATGACTACCTGACTGCACATTATACAGATTAGCATCAGCCCAATGAAAACCGTTAACTGGCCTGAAGTTACTTACAGGATTATCAAATATAGATTCGTGTGTTAGCTGTTCCCACATATCATAGCCACTACACACTAAATCATCACCGTTGCATGAATAATTACCCTTACCATCTTTTCCTTTTTCCTTACAATCTACTTCAAAATCACGTTCAAAAACAAAACGAACTGTTATAGTTTTTTTATGCATCATCTTCATCCTTTACAAATAATTCTTGTGGTATCTTATCCCACTCCTCACGCCTGATACGCCACTTGTCGTGCTGTACTGGTGTGCATAGTCTCACCCACTTCCAGCCTACCACTGCCCATACAAGACGTGTGCCGCATACTGGATAGCGTGTATCGTAGAAGTCACACCGATACAACTTGGCATCAGCCCATGTTGCCTCTAGTGGTCTGGGTGTTATAGGTTTAATGCTTTCGTAATTCTTAGCTTGGTACTCGTACAGCATGTCATCACGCTTACGCACTAAGCCATCCCAAAACTCTTTGTCTATCTGCATATCAATGCTCCTTTAATGCATCCATTACTAGGTATATAACTATAGCCAAGCCTACCACCAGATACCCAATGATGAACAGGTCATCCATGCCCATATCAGGCATCTGGTTTTGTACGCACAGGATTGTGTTACAGTCAAGCATTACCCATACTTCCTTTTCCAATGCTTATTCATTGCTCGTACCTCTACACTATTAACATCAAAAACGCTATCGGTAATATGTACCTTCATAGATTTTTCTTGTTGTCTGTCGCGTTGCCATTGTGGTGCTTTACTGCTCACCTTTTTGATACGCATCTTTCTCGTGTTTACTCGCATCTTTCTCATCCTTTTGTCTATTGTGTGAACCCTTACCCTTGTTGGGCTTGAAGGTTTGTGGCCTACGATTATTAGCTGTTGCCACTGGATTATGTACTCGTGTTATGCGGCTATTCATGTGCTTACCCTTTCAGTAATTTCTTACCTGAGTATATAACACACAGAATAGATGATGTATATAGTAGTAATTCAATCGGTGCAGTGCTGTATAATAATTCTGGTAGCATTAGCGTGAAACCTGCAATGCCTACACCAAATAAAAATAGTTTTGCTATCATGTCAGTCATTTTTACACTTCTCCCCTGCTTTTATCTCAAGCAGTCTTATGGTTGCGTATCGTGCCAATTCCTTAGTCATGTATGGCCTGAATACTCTATAAACTTGTTGTGCTTTAGTCATATGTACCTCTTTAGGTTTGGGTGCAATGCCCACTTTGTCAAGTGGACACTGCGTTGTTTTTAACTAGGCTGCTGCATTCTTCTTAACAAACTGGCCTTTTTCGTTACGTTGGCGGTCTAGGTAGTTGTGACGCCCTGACATTGAGCCAATGGGCTTGTTGTAACGTGTCATGCCATTCTTACCGTTGCTATCTTGGCGGTGAAAGTAAACCCTGCCAGTGTAAGTTGGAACGATGTTGTTTACGTTTGTTTCGAGGATTTTTTGAACAGTCATTTTCTTATCTCCTAAGATTGTTTAAGTTTTGATTATGGGTAGACAGTACACCCAAAAATTTTATCTGTCAAACTTTATTTTGTATCTAGGGGCAATCCATTGTGACAACCCATTCCTGATGGCTTAAACTGCCCCTAGAACTTTGTTATATTTACTATGTCAAACAGCGCGTATGCGTTAGGCGTATTAGGTGCAGGTTATTTCTGGGTTTAACCAGCCCGACAACCTGCTATCGGGTATATGGTTATTTCTAATGAGGGCTAACCATACCCACCAGCGTCTTTATTTTATAGTCGTTTGCTGGCTTAACCACGTTAATCGTTCGACTTAGGCGCGACTAGCTGACGTTGCCGAAGCGGTTGCAGTCCTAGTCTGATATCGGGGTTGTCTCGCTTGCTAGGCAGTGGCGGCTCGTCATCCGATAAGTATTAAATAATCAATGCATCAAATAATGTCAATAGGCGTTAGGCATTTTTTTGTGATACCTAGCACATTGCTCATTTGCTTTTGTGATATGTTCATTTTTCAAAATCCTTTTTTGTTGTCCTGTATTAGATATGGGTATTGTTTTTGCATATTCAAGACCCATGCCGAAATTTTATTTTATTTATTTTCTGCCAGCCATGCCATAGCCGCGCCTTTTATCATGTTAGTGTATTTTATGGCATAACCTGTGCCAGCATCTAGATCAGACTTTGTGATTAGATGTTTATGCATATGCTCCACATTATCCCATTCAAAAAGTAATCGCTTGCAAATCTGGTCATATTGGTCATCAGTCAAAACTTGCGCATCGGCATGATAGTATAGATAAGATGACATTAGGTAATAAGGTACTAGCCTATTAGGTGATAAGTTTTGTATGTCCATTGCTTAAACAATCCCGTGTAATTCGCGCCACGCTGTCCACGTGATAGCTTGTAATTGATAAGGCATTAAATCAAGATCACGTGCCGCGTCGTAGTATGCTTCCTGCAATGCGCGGTATTCACGAACGCCTATGTTTGTACGATCATCAGTTAAACCTACACGTTCATCATAGGCTATGTTTCTTGCATGACCATCAATAGTAACGTTAAATTCTCCCATGATATCCATGAAAAAAGACGTAATCTTTTGACCATTGAGCATGGTTTTTGCCGTGTCATAATCCGGTATATCCTGCAAAATTGACCATGCCTTTTGTTTCATCTTGTGATATGTCGATACTTTTATGCTTTCCATTGCATCACCTGCAATAAATCCTGCAATAAGATCATCAGCATTTTGCAGGTTTCTAGCCCATTTATTGTTAGGTGATAATGCGGCAATAACAGCAACAACAATATAAACAGGCATATCGTGTTTAATTGCTATCACTTGCGCTTGTTCTTGTGCGTTTTGATACCATGCCATGCCAGCATCAATTTGTGTTTGTGATGATGCCTTAAACATTGCCTTAATGTTTTTAACAGCGATCTTGTGTGAAACCTGTGTGTAAACTTTTTCCATTGGTTTAAATCCTTTATTGGAATTGAACATAATGCTTAGATAAGTATCAATTACCATTATTCAATAGCACAATCAAAAATAAATTTTTTTATTTGTATTATATAAGTGTAGATAGGGGATATCATGCACGGCCAATTGATCCGGTGTACTTTTTCCACAATCATTCATTTGTGCTATCACTTTAAAACGTCAATTGTTGTGATATCTCTTTACGTTATCAATTTAATGTCAATTAAAGCAATAAATTCAATAGTTTATCAGCAATTCTGCCAACAAATGATTATTTTTCGCCAATTCTGGGACACGATATTGTTTTTTGAGGGTACGGGCGGGGGCCACGTGGGGGGTACTGGTATATATGTACATAGAAACCCACAGATCAGGAAAATAGAGTGTTAACCACAAGGGCAACAGTCCACTATATATGCTCAAGTAATGTGCAATATGCCTAAAAAATAGGCAACTAAGGTGGGCATAGGGACTATTTTATAAATATAGGTAAAAGGGGGTTGACAGACATAGAAAATTCTGGTATAATTACTTATAACTAGAACACACTAACAATGTACACTAAAGTGTTTATTACTTAAACTATAAATACACTTAAATAAAGCACTTAAATGAAATTATATTTTTATTGCTAATACACTAAAGTGTAACACCTAAGTGACCCCCTCATATATAACTAATATCTGTGCCTAATAAAGAAAGTTCTTGACAATGGCAAAGAAATCTGTAAAACTATACACAGATAATGTACTTGATGCATTCTATGATGCTATCCGTACCAATACACTAGACCGTTTGCACATACCGCACAGCGATGTGTTCTATGTGCGTAATGCATTGGAGACTAGGTTTACCCCACGAACCTTCACATTAAAAGAAACCGAAGATTACATGAGACTTGAGGGATGGAAAGAACGAGATGAGTGATGGACTTCTATACCTTTTTTGTCTTCTTCTCCGTAATCGTAACACCAGACGGAGAAATTAAGTCATTCTCTAAACACGTGGAACAATGTCCTACGTGGGAGATTGTAAAAGAGTTACACGAACCTAAAGTAGATGCAGGTGAAATAGTAGACTGGGGTGCTACGTGCTTAGAGACTAAGCTACCGTTAAAAGCACCACCATCTGATGATGCAGTACCTACTACGCCCCCTGTACCTTTAGATAAACCTAAAGCTAAAGGATTAAGCACATAAAATGGCTATACCCGAAAGAGTAAAGACAAAGATGAAGGAAGAGGGGCTGTCTGGCGTTAATAAGCCAAAGCGTACTCCTAATCATAAAACTAAGTCACACTGCGTAATGGCTAAAGAAGGCGACACATATAAATTTATTCGCTTTGGACAGCAAGGCGTTAGTGGTGCTGGAAAGAATCCTAAGTCAGCGAAGGATAAGGCACGTAAAAAGTCCTACTATGCACGTCACGATGCACAGGGAAAACCGACCAGCAAGCTGTCAGCGAAGTATTGGTCACATAAAGTTAAATGGTAGTATAGGAGATATACCAATGGCTAAGTCAGGAAGAAATAACCCACGTACCAGTGGAACTAAGAGAACAGGTGGAGATACTGCAGGTAGTATTATCGGTAATCTATTACTGTTCGCTGTTCCCGGTGTAGGTTTGATTAGGGTAGCTATGACAGCTAAAAGAGCAATCCAAGCTATTCGTGCTATGAAGGGTGCAAAGAAGATTGCTAATCCTACTGCTGCACAGATTAAAAATGCAAAGCCGCCATCAGCATTACCTAAACCTAAGTCGGGTGGTACAACACAATTAACATCTAAGCCTAAAGGTGATGTAATATCTGGTACAGCTAGAGAAGTAAAGCCGGGTACATCTGTAGTGCCTTCAGGTAGTCGTGCAGTTAAAAATCCGGGTACGGGTGTTCAGCGTGTAGTCAGGATGAAAGACAAGCCTAAAGAAATGAAACAGGCGCAACGTGCAGATAAACGTGTTACAGGTTCAGCAGCAAAGCCTAAGAAGAAAAGTAAGGCTCTCCGTAACACACTTATCGCAGCCGCTGCTCTTGGTGGTGGATACTTAGCTACACGTGATGGTGATAAGACACCCTCTGCATCTACACCAACCAAACCCACACCTAAGAAAGTAAGTACACCTAAGTCAAGACCTACACGTAAGAATCTAGGTACTGTGACAGCACGTAAGGTAACACCACAGAAAGATGCACCAGCTAAGAAAAAACCAGAGACTAAGAAAGCTGCACCATCTAAAGTTATCAGTGCGGGTTCAAATACAGGTTTTGGTCCTAAAGGTAACATCTTTCCCGGTAGTTCTGAAGAACGTGCAGCATATATGAAAATGTACGGTGGTACTGGTTCAGCCGCTGCAAAAGCTGCAGCAGCAGGTAAGCAGGGTGATATGAAAGCAGGTCGTGCAGCGGTAGATGCTGCTAAAAAGAAACGACTAAGTAAAAAGAAGGATTAAGTAATGAGACCTAGCGAAGCACAGAAGATTTTAGAGAACCCAGAAGACCATACAGTTCAGGAACGTAAAGACGCTAAAGCAGTAATGGAAAAGGTAGGTTCTTTGGGTCAAGATAAAACCACACCTCTTAAACGAGGTCATGGTGGTGATATACCCGGTAAGAAAAAAGGTAAAGTACCTGTAATAGCCATCTCCGTAGGTATGGCTGATATGCCTAAGAATGGTAAAGGCAAAACTAAAATGATGCGTGGTGGCATGGCTAATGGCAAACAACATATGTACGCAGCAGGTGGTTCAGTCACGGATAATGCAGGTCTACGTGCTTTGAAAAAAGCAAGCCCAGAAGCCTATAATAAAATTACAGGTAAGTAACATGGCTGTAACAGGCAAAAGTAAACCCAAGCGTAATTATAAAAGTGAGTACGCAAACTACCACAGTAAGACTGTACAGAAAGCTAATCGTGCTGGACGTAATGCTGCACGTGCTATAGCTAAAAAGAATGGTGCCAAAGTAGCAGGTAAAGACGTAGCACATAAGAATGGTAATCCTCGTGATAACCGACCTAAGAACTTAGCATTAAAAACACCAGCAAAGAACAGATCATACCCCCGCACAAGGACAGCAGGTAAACGCAATCCATATGCATAAGATAGAAGCTGACATACGAAAGTGGTCACATGAATTTCTTGAAGTACCTAATGAGAAACTTAATGGACTACCACCGTGTCCCTACGCAAAGCAAGCGTGGCTAGACGATAAGGTTGTATTCAGTATAAACACAGGGCTAGATGGTTTAGCTAAAGAAGTAGCAGACTTCAATGAACACGACTATGATATAGTTGTATGGGCTAATGAAGTGCTACCAGAAATGGAATACCTAGATGGATGGTGTGATGGTGTAAATGAAGCCATGTCCATTGCAGGTAAAGATATGCACCTTATGGTGTTCCATCCAGACTACGATGCTGAACAAGCAGGTCTGGACTTTTTAGTGGAAGAAGATGTAGTAGACGAAAGCCTTACCTACTGCATGGTATTTGTACAAAGGCTATCACCTTTAGACGATGCAGCACTAAGTCTGGAGAAGTCTGGGTATTATAAACACTTCCCTGTGGATGTGTTTCATTCATTAGTAATAGACAGAAGGAGACTACGAAATGAAGGGCAAAACTAAAATGGCGAAGAAGATGATGCGCGGTGGTGTAGCAGCTAAAAAGATGCGTGGTGGTGGAATGGCTAAGATGGCATCAAAGAAAATGCGTGGCGGCGGTGTCGCAGCAAAGAAGATGATGCGCGGCGGTATGGCTAAGAAAAAGAAATAATAAGCTAAAGGAGATAGGAGATGGTACGTGTCCCTAAAAAACCCACCACTAAAAAGAAAACCCCACAAGCTAGAACGAAAAAGAAACCGACTGGAAAGGTTAGCCTTTCGCAAGGGGGTGCGCCACAGAGCAAGTCGAGAGTTAATGAAGCTGGCAACTATACTAAGCCCACAATGAGAAAGCAACATTTTAATCGTATCAAAGCTGGAACTAAGGGTGGCAATGCTGGTCAGTGGTCTGCACGTAAAGCGCAGATGTTAGCTAAAGCGTACAAGGCTGCTGGTGGGGGATATAAATCTTAATGCCCCCACGTAATCATAAAGACTGGACAAAAGAACCTAAAGTAGAGTACATCAACTCTCTCATATACTCTGACCATAGTTTGTATGAACAAGAACTAGAAAACATATTCTCTAAGGTATGGGTTCCTATGTGCCACTCAAGTGAACTATCAAACTTGGGTGACTTTAGAAAGACGCAGATAGCATTGCAGAATGTCGTAGCTGTACGCTTTGAGAATGGTGCAGTAAAAACATTCCTTACAGATAAAGTAAAAGCACCTGCTGGCAATGACTTATCTTTAACATACCATTCAGGTAACTGGACTGAA
>Ga0181405_1000243_pt1 | contig 19136 bp, 21 predicted proteins | sample 28SPOviralmetaG_FD_130134 | JGI IMG/M metagenome (GOLD analysis project Ga0181405, IMG submission 130134) | Marine viral communities from the oligotrophic San Pedro Time Series (SPOT) site, San Pedro Channel, CA, USA - 28 SPOT_SRF_2011-11-29 | ecosystem: Environmental > Aquatic > Marine > Strait...
AATATTACTGGATTTGCTACGAGTACTCTGCAAGGTGGTGGCTTACCTTCTGCTCTTTCTTCTGATAATCTTAAAGTAAGTATTCAAGAAGGTAATATCACAGGTTTCGCAACATCTACTTTACAAGGTGGTGGCTTACCTTCTGCTCTTTCTTCTGATAATCTTAAAGTAAGTATTCAAGAAGGTAATATCACAGGCTTCGCCACAGAAAGCACACTCGGTTCAATAAAAACCGCTGTTGAGTTAATCGATAATGCTGTAGATAGTAATGCCTTAAATACAAATTTACAAATTCAAGGTAATGATGTAGATTCAAATTCAGGCAACAAGTCAGCAAATTCTCAGAGAGTTGTGATCGCAACTGACGATATTAATTTAAGTGCTATAAAAACTTCTGTTGAACTTTTAGATAATGCTGTGGATAGTAATGCCTTAAATACAAATTTACAAATTCAAGGTAATGATGTTGATAGTAATAGTGGTAATAAATCTGCAAATTCTCAGAGAGTTGTGATCGCAACTGACGATGTAAATGTATCTCAAATCGCCTCCGCACAAACACTAACTACAACTCAATTACACGACGGCACTAGTATTAGTGGTAGTGGTGGTAGTAATACACACTCTACATTATTTACCTTAACGTCCAATCCAAGGTCTATAACGATTTTCGCCACCGATAGTAGTGGTGCTGGGTCGATTAGTGGTGGTCAAATCGCCATAAGCCCTATGGTGTCTATGGATAATTCTACCTTCTTTGATTTATCTACTGCTCTATCCTCTGGCGGTTCAGTCAATCAAATTACTAAAAGTGAAATGTTAAGAGAAGCCATAGTAGTAATAGAAAATTGTAGATTTAAATTTTTAAAAGTAAAAATAACTAATAATGCTGGTGGTGCTATAAATTTTGATAGTTTTGTTTGTTTTTAATTTCTTTGTTTTTTAACCTTTTTTTTTTTATGTGTATATCTTATTAAAATGAGATTGATTAGATTAGTTGGAGATGAAGAATCAGGCATAATTGATAATCAGATAGACACGGATATTGTACTTAAAAAAGGTCAGCAAATTGCATTACAATCGGCTTCTTTTAATGAAAGAATAGCCGTTCTTAATATTGATGCTACTAATAATGATTTAACTTACGAATTAGGATTTGGAGGAACATCTGTTCAAATACAAATTGATGATGGACTTTATGATAAAAACAATAAATCAGATTTATTTAATAGTATTAAGAACAACTTAAATAAAACAATACCTTATCCTACGGCTACTAACAATAATATATTTGGTGTATCTTTTAATTGTGAATTATCTAATGCTGATAAAGTATCAATTATAGGCAGACAATCTAATTTTATTAGAAATAAAGGCAGACAAACTGCTAATCAGGCTGTTTTAAATAATATAAGTTATGCTTCACCATTATATACATCACAAATAGGAGATACTACAGATGACCGAGCGAAATATGTTTCTCTTGTACCTTGGAATGCTTCAGGTGGAGTATTGTCTCACAGACTTCAGATTTGCAATTTTGTTGATAATTCGAGTGGTAATGATGATAATGGCGTAATTTTAGGACTTTCTGACCAGCCCCCTGATGGATGGAAAGATAAAACTACTATGACTGCTCAAGAAAAAGGATATTTTATAGAATTTAAAAGGGCTTCTGCTAATTATTTCGTAGAAATCGTAGATGGGGTTAATAAAACTAATTTTGATACTGCTCAGGCAATAGGAGTAGTAGCAGGTAATAATAATGATAATGACTATATAGAATGGGTTCAGAATGCTGGTAAATTACAGGCTTTATTATATAGAGATGCTGATGCTGGGGCTACTTTATTACACGAAATAGATTACCCACAAGGCACACGTTTATATCCTTATATTATACAAAGAGGCGGAGCAGGGAGTATTGCAGTAAAAAAAGCATTTCATCATATTGATCCTTTTAGTGATGCTATACCTAATCCACCAATCATAGAAGAAGATGAAGACCATATTGATGGCTTACACGCAAATGCTCCACCTCAGAGGGGTTTAGTAAATGCTGGAGCCACTCATACCCTTACGATGTCTGCTACTCTTGCCTCTTATCTTGGATTTAATAATGTTTCTACTACAACAAAGACAGTAAGAAACGATACTACAGGTAATTTATTTTTAAGCGGTGAATTCTTTGGTGATAAACTATTTATTTCAACATTATCTAATACAAGTTATATTATTGAATTGATTGGTATTAAGATTGATTCATATAACGCCGGTACAGGAAGTCGTCAAAATATTGTAGGAGTTATACCTAAAACAAATAATACAGTTGAAGGCAGTATCACGGAATATGAACCAAACAATCTATATTTCATTAACGTTGAACAAGATGCATTAGTAAGAAACTGGAGAGCAAGAATACTTAGAATAGATGGTTCATCCATTATACTTAACGGTTTAAGTGTAATAACATTATTGATTAGGGATAGAGATGAATAGTTTTTTCTCTAAATATAGTATGGCTGAAGAACCAAATGAAAATCAATTCATAGAAATGGCTAAGCATTTTAAGGAAGTTGTTGAAAAAAAAGATAAACAAGTAGTTGAATTAAAAAAAGCCATTATGCTTATATATGGACTAATAAGGGCTTTTGATGAAAATTTTGAGGATGCTAATTTCTTAGAATTAATACGAAGTTATTGTTCTACTTTTGTCGAAAGTTTTATTTAAAAAAAAAATATATAAAGTATATTTATATGTCGGACGCAGAAAACGACGTAATTGTTGAAATACCTCCTGCACCTGAACCTGAAGAAATCAAAGAAGAACAACCTAAAAAGAAACGACCTCCTATGTCTGCTGAAAGGCACGCCCAACTGATGGCTAATTTAGAAAAAGGCAAAGCCAAAGCATTAGAGACAAGAAAACGAAATGCTGAGGCTAGAAGAAAAAAGAAAGAAGAAGAAAAATTAGCAAAGAAAGAATTAAAAAAGAAAATAACTAAAGAAGTAAAAGCCAAACTTGACCCTGTACCGGAAGAACCTGAGCCAGTTAAGGAGCCTGAGCCAATTAAGGAGCCTGAGCCGGAGCCTGAACCAAAAACATTTGATCCAAGTGCAGACTTAAAATCTGAATTAAGAGAATTGAAAGATATGTTAAAAGAATTGAAATCACAACCTAAATCTAAATCTAATAAGGATGAGATTGATGAATTAAAAAATGAAATTAAGCAATTGCGTGAATTAACTAAAAAAAATAATGTACCAAATATAGAACAAGATGTAAAACCCATAGTGCAACCAATTGCGACACCTCCTCCACAACCAAAGCCAAAAAAACCTGTTGTCTATTCTACATTTAGACCTAATATATGGTCTATTTATTCATAGTCATCAAGGTCTATTTCTTCTACTTCTTCTTCGACGATATATGTTTTCAATATATCTTTTAGTTCTTTAGTATCAATTATGTACCAATTTAATGTTTTTTTATTAATTTTCTTTTGTTCTTGTTTAATACCAATACCACTAAGAATATTTTTCATTAGTTTGAAATCAATCTTAATGTTATGTAAATTTTCATTATCTAAATAGTTTATGTATGAACATAGCAATTCAGAACTTTGTATTAAAATTGTATTATCTTTCTTTGATTGTAGGGCTTGGGTTTGTAGAGGAAAGGTTTCTCTAAATTTATTTTTAAATAGAATATCATCCAAATATACATACAAAGGATTAAGATTGTGTGTCTTCATTTCTTTATAGGCATCTGTAATAACTCTGTCTCTATCTGGTTCAAACTCACTAATATCTACATTCAATAGATAAAACATCAAATCATTAAGACTTTCTTTACTTTTCATATGTTTTCTATATTCAGTAAAGTGTTCTCGAGTTGGTTTTTTATAATGGGCTTTGAATACTGAAAAACGCCTATCACTTGCAGATATTTGTACAGGATTAAAATTATTAGATAAAATCCAAAGTCTTACATAATTATTTTGATCATATTGAGATACATTCTTTTCTCTGATAATAGTTCTTTCTTCTGTAATATAACCTTTAATTTTTTCTTTGTTTTCATAACCTTTTTTACTTTCAGTTTCATTTAGAACAATATGAATCTTATCTCTAATACCTATATTAAAATCGCCAAAAATGTCTTTCATTTCGGATGTGTTCATCATATACTTTCTATTTGTTAGTAAAGCAATAGTTTCAAGTAGCATATCCTTACCATAACCTTCATCTGATTTCAATATCATAGCACAATCAGGTCTTACCTCAGGTTTCTGAATACTATGAGCAATATACTTGATAAGATAATCGGCACTTTCTTGGTGAAAATTAGTTAGAACATTTATTTGTTCTTTGAAAATATCTACAAATCCAGTTGATTCAGGTTCTTCAGTTGGATTGTAATCCCAACCTCTAAATGAATTGTAGTATTCTGTACTTTTATCATTTAGTTTAGGGATAAAACATACTTCTTTAAAACTTCTTCTTTCTGGGTCTTTAATCCATTCAGGCAGAAAAGGTTTTATTTTACTACTACATTCGTCAAGGTATTGATAGGGTGCTACTAAGTCTTTAAACTTCTCTTTACTATAAAATTGATATTTCATTTCTCCTTCAAATTCATATTCACGGCAAAACATTACAGGATTTTCTACTACAAAATGATTTTTTTCAAATTCATTTTTAACTGTTGCATAATCTTGATTGTCTTCTGCTTCAATAGCCTCAATATACTTTTCTTGATCTACTTTAGCGGTTTGATCGTGTTCTTTATTAGTCCATTTAACACCATAATGTTTAGTTTTTTCATTTAGTTTCTGAATAGTTTCTTCTGTAAATACAGACTGATCTATTGTAAAACCATCATACATTAATGTTCTTATTTTTTTTTTATCAAAACAAGATATAGCAACAGATAAACAATCATTTTCTAAAATAGAACAAATATAATTCAACCATTTGCCTTGTCTATTTTGGGTGCCTTTCTTGTTTAAGGATGCTTTATAAATTTTATCAATATCATCTTTACCTTCATAATTAGTCCAAAGGTGATTTTGAATATCTTTAAAGGCATTATCAAGTCTAATCAATACTTTATTATTACTTGAAGTTTTCTTATTTGAATTCATACAAATAATAACTGTTTCTTTAGCCTTTGCTCTATCTTTATCAATAGAATTCAATAGCGTATCTCTATGTTCAATATATTTTGCTAAATTAACAATCATAAGACTATCTGCTTTTTCAGGATAGTTCTTAATCATAAAATCAAGTAGAAGCGTAGGATGTGCATTCGACATATCCAGATCTACGGTACTGTCTCTAATCAATCCTGCTCTTAATTGCTTTACACATTTTTGAATACCAAAACCCTCACAAAACTTTCTACCTCTATTCTGAAAGTTTGCAGAATATTTATATTTAGTTTTAATAAAACCGTTCTTTTCTTGCTCCTTTACTGCTCGTTTAAGCCATCGTTTATACATAGCAACATAGGCATCAATAGAAGAATAAGGTAGTCTTTCTCCATCAATAAATCTTGCCTTCTCCCATTCACCTAAAGGGTCTATCCAGTCCTTTATTATTGTTTCATCAACAACTAAGCAATATTTAGCGAAATCTAAATCAATCGTATCCTCAAAGTTCATCATTAAGTTATACATTATAGAGATATTTTATTTTTTAAATCAATTTTTTAAAATATTATAATGTGTATCTTTTAAAGTCTTAAAATTTTGTATTCAAATAATCTCATATACAAAAGGTTTTCTTACCATTCACTCAATATTCTCAGATTTGTTTGTTTCACCTAAAAAGGTAGAAGGAGATTGCTAAAAATCAGGAAATCCTTTTTTTTTAAACTTCAAACTTTTTTTTAAATGGATTTCTGGAAAAATCGCATTCTCCCTCTACCTTTTTAGGTGGAAGAAGGAATATATAAAAAAAAATGGATATACTACATATTTTCTTATTGAAATGAAGTATAAATAAATATTAATGAATGCCTAACTTTTTGTTAATTGTATCCATATAAAAAAATAAATAAAAAAATTAGATGAGAATTGTCTCACCAAGAATAAAATCATCATTAAGAACTGTTGCAGTAAGGGAAGCAACTCTCGAACGTGGATGTCTCATCATCCATAGTTTAGGCAAAAAATAATTAATAAAAACATAATTAGACATAGGTTTATTAGTGTGGAAGTCCCAAACAGCACCCATATTTTTTTTAATAATATTTCTTTGCTTTTGTGTTAGATTTTTAAAAAATTTTTCATAATAATTATTAATAAACAACCAACGTTTATTGTTATATTCATATTCATCACATTTAATAGATTTATATTTTTTAGATTTATTGAATAATTTATAAATTTTACTATTTGTAAGATTTATAGCACGACCAGTATCCTTACTAATATCATTTTTTTGAAGGAATTTATTATATTTACCTTTTACAGTTTTACATCCAGAACCTTGAACATAACTACGAAAACGTTGTTTTTCTTCATAGAGACTATCACTTGAATTTTTTAGAATCATATGATTTTCACCAAAAATGTTAATAAAATCTCTCATTTTGCTTTATTCTATAATGTGTATCTTTTCTACAAGTAAAAAAAAAAAACTTTTTAATTTTTTTGTTGTTGTTGTAGAACTAAAAATTACATTATGTTCAATAAAAAAAAAAAAAAATCAATCTCAATTCAATATTTTAAATAAACGATTAAAAAAAAATTGATTTTTTAAAATTGAATTGAAAGTTGTACATTACAAAATAAGAAAAATGAATATTATTACTATTGACGAACTTGACGAAATTCAAAACGACAACTCTTTTAAAATTACAGACACACAAAATATTAAAATTAATAATTTTCTTGACGAACATTTACAACAATCTTTTAAAATTTATAAAAAAGATAAAGGCGATAAATTAATAATTTTATTGAAAGATAGTGCAGAAAATCAGATTAAAGTATTTTTAAAAAAGAAAACTAAAAAAGAACTTACTATAAATAATACTTTTAACTCTTGGGAAAACCGGCAATTTTGGGCTTAAAAACTAATATATAATTATATTTAATATAATGGATGATTTTGATGAAATAGAAGACTTAGTAGGATGGAATTTATCTTTTAATATAAGTATTAAAGAAACATTACAATCTATCAATAGATTAGATTTATTAGATTTATTTAAATCGCATAAAACTAAATAAAAAAATCTTTTTTATATATATATAATGGACGAATTGATTTCTACGATTAAAAGCAAAAGACCAAATATTAAAGATTCATCACTAAATATGTACATCAAGAATTTAAGAAAACTAAATAAAGAGATTGGAGATAGTTCTAATGAATACTCATTAAAGGTTCTTAAAGAAAAGTCTAAGGTAGATGAGTTTTTAGATACTAAAGCGAAATCCACCAAAAAAAATTATTACGCCACAATCGTAGTGTTGTTAATGACGGAAGAAAACGAAGACAAAGGCTTGATAGATAAGTATAGAGTTGAGATGGAAGACCTCGATAGTAGTTTAAAAGAGATGCAAAAGTCTCAGGAGAAGACCGAAAAGCAAAAACAAAATTGGGCATCATTAGAAGAATTACAGAAAGTAATGAAAACATATAAACGTGAGATAGATATGAAGGGCTTATTTAAAAAAGAAAATCTTACTAAATCTGAATTAGATTTAATTCAAAAATATGTAATTACTTCTTTATATGTACTTGACCCTGAAAATAACCCACCCCTTCGGAGCGACTACTCTATGACTGTGATAAATATTAAAGATTATAATAAAATGAAGGATGCTGAATTGAAACAGAATTATTTAGTAGTAAGGGGACAGAATAAGAAATTCTTTCATTTAGGAGAATTTAAGACACAAGGCAAATTTGATAATAAAACTATAAATGTAGGTAAGAAACTTAATACAGTTCTTAATAAATGGTTAAAAGTAAATCCCACTAAATTTTTATTATTTAACCGGTCATTAGAAATGATGACTGCAAATCAACTAACTAAAGCAGTTAAGAGTGCCTTCTCACCATTAAATAAGAATGGGTTAGGTATAAGTATGATTAGACATATAGTTGTATCTACGCTGTACCCTCCACAGAATAAAGAGAAACAAGAATTAGCAGATAAGATGCTTCATTCAGTAGATCAACAAACAAATGTATATTCTAAGAATTAATTTAACTTAACTATTTTTTCATTTAGATTTATTTTATAACATACCCACATCGTATCAAACCACGATGAAGACTTTTTTTCTTGACTTTTTTTAAAAAAATTATATCTTTTTTTTGGTATTATGAATTGTAATTTATCAAAATATTCTCCCATCCAAAGCGAACCTAATGTATCAATAGGCATCAATAACATAAATGGCTTATCATAATCTAAGGCTAATTTAATACTTTCTTTCTTTAATGAAAATGGTATGTTAGAAATAAGATAATCAAATTCAGGAGGATTAGAATCAAATGCATCTTCTTTTTCATTATAACAATCATAACCTAATTCAGACCATTCTTCTTTAACTTTACCATTACAATAGAAAGGGTCATATATAATCTTATCTTTATCAATATAAGGTAATAAATCTTTTAGTATATTTTTAGTAGTTTCATAATCGTCATCCTTAAATACTAATGTACTACCCTTTCTATTTAATCTTGAATGTTTATTTGCAGACATATAAATTGAATATAGATTTTTTATTGAAATTTTGCGTGTTCTACTTTATAAAATTAAAATGTGTATTTATTATAATGAGTGATTTACAGAAATATAAAATTTATAAAATAACTAATCTTGATGATAATAGAATATACGTAGGTATGACCACACAATCTATAGAAAGAAGGTTTTATCATCATAAACAAAAATCACTTGTAAATACTAATACTACTATGACCAGAGACTTTAATTTTAATAATTGTTTATTAGAATTAATAAATGAATTCAGCACTAATAATTATTCTAATGCTCGTATGATAGAGAGAACTAGTATTGAATTTGTAAAGAATAATATAGAAAAAGGTATTGTTGTAAATAAGGCAAGACCTATTATTAGTGAAATAGAAAGAAGAAAAGGACGGTGGAAATGGAGAGAAAACAAAGGAAGACAAAAAATTAAATGTGAATGTGGAGCAACTATTTGTAGAAGAGAAATAGCAAGACATATTAAATCTGAAAAACACAAATGTTTTATCTTAGGTAAGTCTAGCCTATCTTCTGAAAGTCCTTGTCCAGATAAAGACCTTGATCACGATTGTTAGAATAATTAACTACAACGAAATCGTGTTTTTCTTTAAGATTACCTCTAACCATTTCTTTAAAGGATTTCTTATCCTCTAAGTAATTGTGTTCTATCTCTGCTGTTTCTAAAGACCTATTATTCATATTAAACATTATAAGACCTGTAAGATTATTTCTACAAACTTTATTCAACTGGAAGTACTCCTGTGTGAGGAAAAAAAGAGACAACCCATTTTTTCTCGAATTGCAAGCCATTTTATTTACTATATTATTACTTTGTTTTTTTGATGCTAAACTGCCCTCAAAGGCTACGTCGTCAAATAAAATAACTCTCTGATGAGGGATTTCATCTAATAATTTTTCTGTTTCATATTCTTCACAACATTTATCATACAACGCAGATAATAAATGTTCATCAAATTCAGTATATATATTCATATCTGGAATTTTTTTCTTTTTACACATATGTTCTAATTTTGCATCATTAATCATAGGACTAAAGATGTAAATATTTTCACCTTTAAAGTCATTTAAATATGCTTCTTCAGAAAGCATTAAACTTAATAATAAACTGGTTTTACCAAATCCAGAAGAAGCAGAAATTTGAATACGAGCAGGTAAATCAAACAAACCATTATTCTTTTTAACTACAAATTTATCAGTCTTATCCTTGAACCTCTTAAGATTTACTTTTTTTTTAGGCATATTTATTTATTATATACATATATAATATTAATGGATTCTTTACTAAATTACAACCAAGCAATAATGGGCTTTGCAAATGTAAGGGCTTCTGAAGAAGAAAGAGAGGCAGGAAAAGAAAAAGAAGCAGAGGAAAAAACTAAACAATTCACAGACCCTTTTGAACAAACAGGAATAGATAGTTTAGTAGATTTGTTTAAGGCAGGAAGTAAGGGTGTAGGTAAGAAAGCCTTATCAAAATTAGGTCTTACTAATGAAAAGGCGAAACAATATAGAGATGCTTACAAAAAGAACGGTACTAAGGGTGTTATAAATCAATTAAATGATGATAAAAATCTTGTAAAAGAAAGTTTATTAGATAAAGTTAAAACTGCAACAGGCATACAAGCAGAACCTACATCAAACACACCTAAAATATCAGAACAACAAGTAGAAGACCTTTTACCTCAAGATTTTGAAAAAACAGAAGGTATTATTAAATCAGGATTAAGAGAAAGAATATCAGGATTATCCGGAGACCAACAAAAAGAATTTACAGATAAAATAGGTAAAAGATATGTAAAGGATTTGGATGAATTTGGTGGAGATAAAAAATTAGCCAATCAGTACAATCTTAATCAAGCATCCAGAACGTTAGATGAAGTATCAGGCGAAAAACCTGCTTTTAGCATACAAAGTTTAAGTAAATCTGAATATTCAGATCCAATTGTTAGAGATGCTTTGATGTCTTCAGTAAAAACAGAAAGAGATGAACTTCATCCTTTATACAGAGACCATTTTAATAAACTAATGAATGATAGAGTGGCGACACCTGAAGATATTGGTGATAATCTATTAAGAGAAAAATTTAATCTTCATCAAGCCAGTAGAACTATTGATGAATTAAAAACATTAGAACCTAAAGATTTAATTGGAGAAGAAGGAAAAGCAAGAACTCAATTAGGTAAAGTTGGTACAACTCTCGCTAAACAAGGTGAAACAAAATTAGTAAGTCAGTTAGGAAGAACCGGTGAAGACGAATTAGGACAAGGTATTAAATCTTTAACTAGTGTTTTTAGTAAAACCGCTGGTGATATTGCAGGAGGAGCCTTAGGTCAAGCAGGTAATATTGCTCAATTGGCTCAAGGTGGCTTTCATAAAAAAAATATTCTTTCTATTGCTAAGAATGAAGCAGTAAGTCAAGCCCAAGATAAAGCAGGTGATTTAGCAGGAGAATTAGCAAAAGCATCACAAGTAGGAAAAGATGAGGCTGAACAATTAGCCAAAGGTGTAGGTAAAGAAGCATTAAAAGAAGGTGCTGAAGAAGAAGGTGAAATTTCAACGGAAGCAGGAGGAGAATCTGATCCAGTTGGAGACGCAATTGGTCTAGTAATTGGCCTCGGATCCTACCTCGGTGGAATTTTTGCTAAACATAAAAAACCCAGTCTGCCCACAATAACTAACGCTTCATTTCAGATAGGAGCCTGATTTTTTTTACTTTATTAAAAACCCATTTAATTATTTTTCACGAAAAAACTTTCTTTATATATAGATATAAAATGGATAGAGTTTTCAAAGTTCATAGCGTAGAATCTGAAGATTTATCTTCAACACAAAATTTATTAAATTTTCATATACCTGACGGTGATATGCTTGATTTAAGCAAATCTTATGTTTCTATAAATGCACGTGTAGCAGGTGGTAATGCTGATGCTGGATGGACTGGTTCTATTTGGAATGTACAGGGAAAAATGGATAGTGGTCAAGCCGATACAAGTAAATTTCAACCGGCTGTTTCTCTTGTTAAACACGCACGTCTTTCAAGTGATAGTATGGGTCGTATTGAAGAACTTAGAGATGTTAATCAGTTAAGACTTTATACTAAAAATTATAGTGAAAGTCAGAATCAATACTTAGGCAATACTTATCATAATTTTCAGGCTCTTAGAGAATATGAAGATTGGGGGACTACTTCTCCTCTTATAGATGTTAGTGCCGAAGCCAGTCAAGCAAGTAGAGGTTATATAGACAAAAGTGTTCGTATCCCATTAAAAGATATTCTTAATATTGGTGAAGTGCAAATGTTCGATACTCGCCGTTTAGGTAAATGTAAATTAAATTTAGAGATTGATATGTCTCGACTTACTGCTAATATGGACGAGTACAACGAAAATTACTTTACTACTCAGAATAATGGTCGCCTTGTTGATAGTAATGTCGCCTCGGCAACTACTACATTTGTATTAGGTTCAGGAGCCGTACCTAAAAAGTATGACCCAGACTACCAAAGAAGAATACCGTGGTATAATGGTATGCCTGTTGTTGTTGCGAGTGGTGCTAGAGATGGTGTTAATCTTGCTACTACAAAAAACACTATTACTAATATTAGTTATGACCAAACAACTGGACACGTTTCACTTACTCTTAAGGATGCTATGGGGACACCTTCAGGGGGTTCAACTGGTTTTGTCGATGTTAAGATTAGAGCATTAAAAACTGCTGATATTACTCCAGCAACCGATATTTCACTTACTTTAGGACAGGCTGAATTAGTTCTTTATGCAATCGGTTCGAACAATATGCCTTCACAAGTACCAGACCAAATTAGTTTTACAGAGTATAAGGTTGAAAGAGACCAAGGTAATGGAGCAACATCATTTAAGAGAAATTATGAAGTAGAAGGCAACGCTATTAACGCATTAGTTCTTCTTAAAACTTATAATGATAGTTTGTTTTCACTTCAAAGACCTGCTGAAGGTGTAAGAGTTGCTATAGATAATGAAAATCAATACGATAGAGATATTTTTCCAGATACGCCATTATACTATCACGCACTTAATACTTTAGTATTAAATCAAGGTAAAACTATTAAAAGTGTATCTCAAAAAGATTATTTGAGAATAACAGCAACAACTAATACAAGTAGAGGTGTATTTACCGACGCAGGTGGAGCAAACTTCGGTTTAAGTGCTATTGCTGTACCTTTACCAGTAAGTCAAAATCTTAAGATGGTTGAATTTGAAATTAAAAAAACTGGTGGTGGTGGTGTTGCAGATATTTCAATTTATAAAGAAGTTGTAAAAACTATTTAATTTTATTTTAATTTTTCAAAAATTTTTATTAATTATATTTTTTATTAAAAAAATATTGTTATAACATATTATAAAGATGAGTAATGTTATTTTTCACAGCGTTGAGCCAGAATCAAACAAAGCAACAGGATTTAATGAATTTGATACGATTGACTTTTTGCTGTCTTCAGATCGCAATTTAGTTAGAAATAGTGTTAGACTTGAAGGCAAATTATTAGTTGAAAAAACAAGCGGACAGAGAGCAACTTATACAGACCGTATATATATGAAACCTCAAGTCGGCGCACACTCGATCATAGAAGGAGTTCGTGTTGAGGTGAATGGGCAGGTTATTCAAAACGTAAAATCAAATTATTCTCGACTGGTTTGTATGAAAGAAACTGCTACTAAGGCTCCTAATGATTACTATTCAGGAGCATCTTTATGCGAACTTAAGGCTCCAAGTGTAGATTGTGCAATTGCTTTTGCTTGTGGTGAAAGCGACAATACAGACCAAGCACAAGCCTTTGCCGATCTTGACTTTTCATTTAAACCGGATATATGCTTAAACAATATGAGTGATAATTTACAGATGAGTCGTGTTAATAATGAAGTTCGTGTATCTTTGAACCTTGCTCGTAATGCTAATGTCTTGTGTGGTATTGGAGCCACAGCAGGATCCCAATATACTATTACAGACTTAAGATTAACTTTCACTACTGTACCACCTTCACCAGTACCTCAGGTTTCTATGGATTCAGTAGTAGATATTAAGAGTGTTTTACAGTCGGCTAATGCTAATATCTCAACAAGAGTTCCTGCTGTATGTGATGGAGTTTCAGTCTCATTCTTAAAACAAAGTAAAGAGAACCAGAACCATTTTGAAGCCGATGCTCTTGAAAAACCACCAAATATTAAAAGTGTTCAGTTTCTCATAAACGATGCTACTAATCAAATGATAATGTATGAGCAGACTGACTATGGGATGTTTTTAGATGGATACTTAGAAAGTTTAGATAATATGGGAGTTCATCAAGTTAATGCTAATACTGTTAAGGGTAATCAAGTGTATGGTTTAGGACAAAAATTCGGATCTGCAATTGATCTCAGTCAATCAAAATTTTCAATAAATCTTACTTCTGATGTTTCTAACACTAATCAGTATATTATGTTTTTGTTCTTTCATAGCAAAATTTCACTTTAGATTAAATTTTTTGATTTCAATTAATTTTTTTTCATTTTATATTTATTTTTTGTTTTATGATAAAAAAAATAAAAAATAAAATATATCAGTATAATATTAATATGAGTTTTTATTCAAGCGGACAGATAAAGAGTGATATTCTTGAGCCAAGTGTTTTTGTAGCAGGAGAAAGTTCAGGTAGAGCCGAATTTCGTATTCACGGTTCTGTATTACCAAGTATTAAACTTCTTAATGTAGGTAGAAATGGGTCTGTTGGTGCATCGTATCCTGATAGTGTCGGAGCCTTAGGTTCTATAAGAAATATTTCATTATTGGATGGTAGAACTGTACTTACAGAAGTAAGAAACTTTAATGAATGGTTGGCTTACAATACACTTATTAATACTAATCAACACAATACTGATTTAGATAGATTTCTTAAACGCCATAGAATTGGATATACTAATAATTTTGATAGTACAAGTAATACACAAAACCAAAGAAAAAGTGCTGTAAAAAATCCTATCACTATGGCTTTAGATGTTAATTATTCTACTGCATCTTCTAAACAAGCCTTTTACGATTTAAGAGAGGTATTTGATATGTTAAGAGTAGTCCCTATTCTTTCAGATAAAGTATTCAAACAATTAAGACTTGTTATTGAATTTGAAACTTCATCAAATAGAATTTTTTATCAGAACGTAGATAATGTTGCTACTAATAATAATAGACCTTTACTTGCAGTAGATAGAGTTATGGATGATAGACAAGCCACGGCTATGATTGGTCAGATTGGTTCTTTATCTTGGGAAGATATTGAGATGGATAGAGTTCTTATTGATAATGTATCCGCTGGAGCCACTAAGACCCAAAATAGAAAAGTTTTAGGATTTAATGGTAAGACACTTGGACGACTTGTTATTAAGAAAACTTTTCAAAATAAATCTGAGTATGTTAATGCTAATGCTTCTGTAGGTTATGGAGTATATTCTTCACTTCACGGATTTAATGAATCATTTAACGTTCTTGTAAATGGTAGAGCGATCTATCCTCGTGGTAAGTTAGAAGGTTCAAATAGAATTTTAGCCCATTTAGTAGATACTCAAGGTGATGTTAATTATCACGAAACCTCGCACGTCAATCTCCACGCTTCTTATAATGGTTTAACTGTATCAGGAGACCAGAGTGAGAGTGGTCGTCAAGACTATTTCGGTACTTCAATTAATCAGAAAATTAATGAACTTCAGGTAGAATTTTCAAGGACAGGTAAGACTGACGGAACAAATCCATCTAAATATAATAATTCTATTGAGTTAGTATGTATAGGATATGTAGGTAAGCAATTACAAGTAGGAGGCGGTAGGTATTTAATTTCTTATGCTTAGTTTTTTTATTTAATTTTTAAAATATTGTTATAATATTAATAGATGAATACTAATATTATAGAATTAAGACAAGCAGATTCACATACAGTCAATCCTGCAGAAGCAGGAGACTATGAAATCATATTAAATAAACCTTTATTACTAGAAAATAATGATGAGTTAGGTATAAAATCCTGTTTCATAGATACAAGGTCTTCTAATACAGACCAAAGCACAGGTAGAATAACTATAGATGATACTAATGATATTTTCTCTGTGAATTTTTTACTTTACTTAGAAAATTATAGACCAACTGTAGCAAATGATCAAGAATATTTTTCAAGACAACCTTTTACTTTTGTTGATCAGCCTGATGGTAAAAAATATGTAGTTTCTTATAATAATACTGCTCCAGCAAATACACTCGATTGCACTCAAATTCAATTAGCCAATCAAAGAGGTGCTAAATTTAGTCAAGCAACAATAGGTCTTCAATATACAGATGGATCAGGTAAAGTAGTAAATCAAAATTTTGAATTGTTAGTTAATGGACACGGTTCTAATCCTACTTATAATATATATTCAGACCCCAAAGCCAAAACTTTAAATATAAGATATAAACCTAAAACAGTAGGCACTACTTCATTTCAAATAAGTGATTTCACTATTACTAATGCAAGTGATTTAGTAAATGTAGATAAATTTGATTTAGCATCAGGTAATTTTAGTGGAGATGTAGATCCAGTTATTTCTAATGAAACATTTTTTCCTATGTTATTTAATGTAGAAGCACAAATACCTCAAGGCTCATATCAGGCAGATGCACTCGCTCGTCAAATTTCTGATCTATTAAGTCAAGTTCAAATGAAACAAGTTCAATCATTACCTATTGATCCTAAAACAACTATTCCATCATTTCAACCTTTTGATGAAGGAGCCGAGTTCGGTGATGCTACTTTATATAACACTACATTTCCAACTAAGACACCTTTCTTAACAAGTCATAAACAATTATTAACAGACGGAGACTTTGGTCTTCTAGGACACGAAACAGATTTGTTTTTAATTGCTCAAGATGGTACTAATATATTAAAGTTTTTAGCAACTGCAACAACCGATTACGTAATAGGTACAAGTCAGGTAGGTTTAATATATGATGATTCATTAAACAAATTTGTATTTCAACAAATACATTCACCTATCATAGATGATAATACCGGTATAGTTCTTCAAAGAGAACAACCAAATCAAACACCTGCAAGGTTCTTTACAGTAGGGGCTCATTCAGGTATTTCATTTACAGGATGCGGTAGTCCAAAAACAGAGAAACTTTTATTTAAGAATATGGGTTTCGATGCGAGTTTATTTTGTAATCCTAACAATCCGGTAGATAATGCTACTTTTGTAGATAATGGTAATACTCCTAGTTTAATAGATATAAATGTCTTTGCTACAGATTTCGTAGCAGGTAAAAGTACTACTGAAAATCTAATTAGTATAGATGCTTTTTTTTCGAAGACTGATGCTAATTATTTTCAAGTCCCTGCATTATCAGAACAAACTATAGAAACAAACAACTTAAATTCTATTGTAGGACATAAGACTGAAGGCGGTGGTGTTGGATCTTTATCTAATGGATATTTCTTAATAGAGATTTCAGGACTACCACATTCAAACATTCATAATAGTTCTCAAAGAACAAATCAAAATCAAAAGATTAAATCAATTGTAGGTAGATACTATGCGACCTCAGATTACACAACTGACGAGGGTCAAGGTTCAATACCTTATGTTCATCAAGGCATACCTTCGTATGTAGATAAACTTCGTGTAAGAATTTTAGCACCAGACGGCACACCAGCGACAGATATTCAGAATGATAATACTGTCTTCTTACAATTAATTAAAAATAAGCCTGAATAGTTTTCTTCGATTTCTTTAAGTCCCCTTAGTTTTCTGCTTTAAATAGCCAAATGTTAGTTTTTTTACTAATTTAAGGCATAAAAATATATTTTTATTCTCTTTAAGTGCCGAAAACTAAAAGAAAATAAAAAAAATAAGAAAACTAAATTAAAAGAATATGCAAAAATCGCAGAAAACTATCCAGAAACTTCCGGATTAAGAACCTGAATACTCACAGGTACAGAAACTCTATAAAATTTTACATTCTTTATCAAATGACTTCTGCGGTCTGGGTCAGCCAATTGTTTCATAAGTGTCTTACGACAACACGGATGTTCTTCTTGAATGTGTTTTATAGTTAAGTAGTATTTTTCATTCACTAGGTCTTCTCCTTCATAATAATGTGCAACATAATGATAATTAGACTTGTTAGGATTTTTTCTGCCTCTCATAGTTATACTCTTTATAATATAATGAGAAAATAACTTTAGATAATTTTAAAAATATTTTTTTAAGCATAAATCTATTTACCTACTTTTTTCATCGCTAATTGATGAGCCTGTTGTATGCAGTAGCCTTTCTTCATTAATCTTCTCATTTCTTTATTATGTGCTGGTGAATGTTTTTTAGAATGTTCTTTCATAAATTCTACTTGTAATTTTGTTAGTTGCTTTCGTGGTTTATTAAGCGGTTTCATTTCACTTGTCTTAGTATTTTTATAACCGTTCGGTTTTGTATGATAGGGCATTATATTATATTTATAGATATTAATATGTCTAAACAATTTCTATTTAATCCGGATAATCCTAAAAAATCGTTTGATGTTTATATTGATAAGAACCCTAAAGATACTATCCCCATAAAATACACTACTATTAAAGATGTTAAGGATACTATTAAAAAATTAGAAAAACTTTATAAATCTGATAAGTACCCACATAAAAGGATTTCACAAGTCGCTATGATAATGATGGTTAGATTGAGAGTTATAGATAAGAATAGTCAAAGATTCAAATTAGCAAATAGATACTTTGAATTTTTAAAAAAGAGAACTCAAGAAAAACAGAATAAAAGAAAATCTTTAAGATTTATAATATGAAAGTTAAAATAGGTAAATATGTGTATGAGAAATCAGATAGAAAGAATAAAAAATTAATGACTATTGTTGATGGTAAGAAAGTACATTTCGGTAATCTTAAACCACCAGCAAATCAACATTTCAAAGATAAGACAGGTATTCATAAATCATTAGACCATAATGATCCAAAAAGAAGAAAGAACTATTTAACACGAACAGCAGGTATAAAAAATAAAGAAAATAAATTAACTAAAGATTTACCATCATCGGCAAATTATCACGCAAGAAGAATACTGTGGTAATATTAATCAAATACCAATATGAAGGGTTTATCTTTTAATATAGGTTTAACATCAAGGGTCTTTGCATTCCATTTGTATTTATAAGATTTATTAAATGGGACTTGATCAATATATCCCAAACAAATTAAATTATCAAATATTTTCTTTAGTTTATATTCACTATGTCTCGGATACATTTCGGCTAGGACTTTCTTATATACACCATATTTGTATTCAGATAAATCATAGATTTGTTTAGACATATTTATAAAGTTTAATAA
>Ga0181405_1000244_pt1 | contig 19135 bp, 23 predicted proteins | sample 28SPOviralmetaG_FD_130134 | JGI IMG/M metagenome (GOLD analysis project Ga0181405, IMG submission 130134) | Marine viral communities from the oligotrophic San Pedro Time Series (SPOT) site, San Pedro Channel, CA, USA - 28 SPOT_SRF_2011-11-29 | ecosystem: Environmental > Aquatic > Marine > Strait...
CAGTAAAATCACCTGTTACTGTAACATTGTCGCCAAAAGTAGTTTCAGAAGTAGTGTGACCAATAGATACAGGTACACCAGAAGTTGCAGTACCTATAGTAATACCATTTGTTGTATTAGAGTTATCAATGTTTAATGTTGATGTACTGTCTAATGATATGTTAGATCCATCAACTACAAGTGTACCATCTATATCTGTGTTATCTAAGTTAGTAGTGCCATCAATATCTATATCACCTGATATGTCTAATGAAGCAAAAGTACCTGAACCTGCAGTAGAATAATTACCTCCACCAATAGTGTTTCCAGAAGCATCCATGACAAAGGCTGCTGTTCCACTTGGCCCTGATTTAATTACTAGATTACCAAAGAGCTGTGTTATTCTGCCAAACTCAGTGCCACCATCTTTCAGAATAATATCTGCACCGTCAGCGTCTAAAGTAATATCACCAGAAGTTGTAATGTTAGTAGCGGTTAAAGTACCATCAATGGCAACGTTACCTGATACATCTAATGTAGCTGCGTCTAATTCACCAGTAATTGTAAGATTACGCATACCTGTATAGTCTTTGTTAGAATCTAACACAACTGCTTTAGATGCAATAGCATTACCTACTGCAGTACTACCTAAATCTAGTGCATTGATTTCGCCTACAACAACTGTAGCACCATCTAATATATTTAACTCTGCAGTTGATGATGTTATACCATCTAATACGTTTAACTCTTCTGGAGTAGAACTAATTTGAGTTGTGCTTGCTGCAGCTAAAACTGGTAAAGTACCTGATACGTTAGGTAAATTAATTGTTCTGTCTGCTGTAGGGTCTACTATTGTAAGAGTAGTTTCGTGATCGTCTGCAGTTGTACCTTCAAATACAACAGCATTTTGTGCATTCATAGTTACAGTATTTACTTGTGTAGTTGTACCAGATACAGTTAAGTTACCTGTAACATTAAGATTGTCATTCACTGTAACTTCAGAAGTAGTGTGACCAATAGATATAGGAACACCAGAAGTTGCTGTACCAATAGTAATACCGTTTGATGTATTTGAATTGTCAATGTTTAATGTAGAACTACTATCTAAGGATATGTTAGATCCATCAACAACAAGTGTTCCATCTATATCGGTGTTATCTAAGTTAGTTATACCATCTACATCTACGTTACCTGTAACAGTTAAGTTATCAGCCACAGTTACTTCAGATGTGCTATGTCCTAATGTTATGGCTGTTCCTGATACACCTGTACCGATAGATACGGATTCACTACTGTTTGCTGTGTCTACAATAAGATAAGCATCTGAACCTTGTTTTATTGTAAGTGCAGTTCCTGAGTTGTCAGATACTGCTATATTAATATCAGTTCCATCTGCACTAATAGAATCAAGTGCAATGTCACCTACATTAGTAATTGCATTGTCATTAAAAGACGTAGCACCTAATGATATTGTACCTGTTGCAGTTAAATTACTAGAACCTACATCTATGTTGCCAAAGCCACTAGAAATAGCACCACTGTTAAGTGTGCCTACTGTTGTTACATTTGATAATGTGTCTAGTGCAGATTCAAAGTAAGTTTCAAAATCAGTCAGTGCAACTTGCTTCATTGTTCCGTCATCATTGACTACAACTCTGTCGGCATCTGCAAGAGTAGTTGAAGTTGCAGAAGTATTACCATCCATGATATTTAATTCTGTAGCTGTTGCGTCTACTGCAGCTAGTTTTGTAAAGTCAGCTTGTACTAACCCTGATACACCATCTAGTAAATTTAATTCTGTGGCAGTAGAGGTTACATTAGTACCACCAATATCTAGTGTAGTTACAGATATTTCACCTGCTACTGTTACTATGCCATCTGCTACAGTTATAAGGTCTGTATCGTTTGTATGACCAATGGTGCTACCGTTTATAACAACATCATCTATATCTAAAGAACCACCTGTAATTAAACCTGTAGTTGTTATTGTAGATGAACCTGTATCAATAGTCCCAAAGCCACTTGTAATAGAACCACTGTCTAATGCGCCTACTGTAGTTGCAGCAGTTGTCACAAGATTAGGCATTGCAGTTATTTCATCGTCAAAGTAAGCAGCTAGTGAAGTAACAGCTACCTGTTTCATTGTGCCACCATCATTTAATACTACTCTGTCTGCATCAGCTACGGTAACTGAAGAGGCAGATGTATCACCATCTAGTATATTTATTTCTGAAACAGTAACAGTTGCACCGTCTAACTTATTTAATTCTGCAGCAGTAGATGTAATATTTGTACCACCAATATCTAGTGTAGTAGCAGTCAATTCTCCTGCAACAGTAACTACACCACTAGCTACAGTAATTAAATCTGTATCATCTGTGTGTCCTATAGTACTGCCGTTTATAACAACATCGTCTATATCTAATGCTGCACCTGCTACTGTACCACCTGAAGTAATATTGCCTGTAGTTGTAATACTATCTATGTAAGCATCTTTAAAGTACAAACTAGATGTACCTAAATCTACGTCACTATCTGTTACAGGTTTAACTACACCATCTGCAAAAGTTACTTGGGCTGTACCGCCTGAAGTATATGTAAGAGCATCTGCAGCACTAAAGAATAAACCATTGTTAGCATCGCCTGTGTTACTAATAGATGGTGCGCCTGCTGTGCCATCAGAGAAAGTAGTAACACCACCTATAACAACATCTCCTGTAGTTGTTATTGCATCTATGTAAGCATTTTTAAAATATAAACTAGACGTACCTAAGTCTACATCACTATCTGTTACAGGAGCAATAGCACCATCTGCCATTGTAAATTGAGCTGTACCACCTGCAGAAAAAGCAAGGGTATCTGCAGCACTAAAGAATAGTCCTGCATTTGTATCACCAGTATTTGTTAATGAAGGAGAACCTGCTGAACCGTCAGGTATAGAAACAACACCACCTATAGTAGTAGCACCTGATATATCTACTGCGCCATTTATATCAACTGTAGTAGCTGCTATTTGTACTTCTGCATCCGCAACAATGTCAAGCTGACCATCTGTTGAAGAGTTAATGTATATAGCTGTATCACGAAACTGTAACTTTTCTGTAGAAGCAATAAGCACATCGTCAGAAAACTCAAAGTAATCTTCGTCTACCATAAATTTAAATACGCCTTCAACTGTACCAGTATCAAAAGTTACAACTATATCTGCAGCATCTGATGCACCAATAACAGCAGCGTTAGTTAACAAAGCAGTTACTGGCCCACCTTCTCCTGTAGTACCGTCATGCGTATGTCCTGTACTTGCAGCAAAAGCAGCTAGTAACTGGTTAAATTCATCGTTAGTGTGTGCTGCTGTAATAACATCACCATCTGTATACGATGACTGTCTAGTGTATGTTTGGCCCATTTATCTTCTTGCTCCTGTCTGATATTCTAACTGAAATCCCTTTAACGAATAAGGTGCTGTTTCACCGCCATCGTTTACTCTTAATGCTACAGCAAAACCTGAACCTTCTACTGGCTGTCGTACTAAAGGTTGAGACACACCACCATAAGTTGGTTCGCCATATTTAGATGTTCCGTAAATAGCAACAACGTCAGTAGAGTCTAACGGATATGCTGCAGGTCGTGATGCTTCACTCTCTTCGTAATCATACTTTACAAATAAGTCTGCGTCAATACCTGCTTCAGGTTTATAGTTAACGATTACTCGTTGCATATGTTTTCTGATGCCTGTGTCATCAAATGTTAAATCAGGACTACGGTACTTACCAAATACTGCAGTGCCATCAAAAGTATTACCTTTTTCCTGTGTATATACGTAGCCATCAAAACTGCCGTGTAATACTTTAACGTTACCTGCTTTAATAAACGTATCTGTCGAAGCAGGTTTTATTCCTCGTATTTTAGAAAATTCAAATCCTGAACCTTTTTTTACGCATATAATACCCTGCGTAGATCCTTCACTTTGCTTATCTTTACAAAAGAATATTCTATATTGTGTTTTATCTGGTATAACTATGCTGTCGAATAATTGTGAGTCAATAATATTTGCGTCAAATATAGATTGCACATTAGTACTAATAGTACCAAGTTCAACGTCACCAATTCTAGCCGTACCTGCAACAGTACGTAAACCATCTGGCCCAAGAAAAATTAAATCACCTGCAAATTCCTGTATGCTGTCGCCATTAATGCAACCAATGTCTCTTGTAACAGGAGTAATAGCAAAGTTTGCAGAAGAAGTACCAGTAAGACTAAATATTCTGTTTTCACAAAATATAAACATAGTATCACGGAAAGTTTTTAGTCCTGTAATATTGTCGTCTACTTTGATACTACCTGCACCTGATCCACTGTTAAAAGCATCTTCATCAAAAGGTTGACTAAATACTATTTCTTGTGGTGTGCCTGACATGCCAGAATAAAACATATGACCTTTATAAGAAACTACATGTTTAGCACCTGCTACGGAACTTTCACTTACGTCTGTAGCTGCAAAAGATGTGTTAAATACTACAGGCGCATTAACTCTATCTACTAAAATAATTTTATCATTGCCGTCAAAGTTAAATCGTTCAAGTGTATATTTATCTGCACTAGTACGACCTGTGTCTATAGTAGTCCAGTTTTGAGATACGTTGCTATTAGCTAAATGTTCAACAGGTATTGTATTAGAAGTACCTCTAGTTACACCTGTAAATGTTGTAGCTGTTTTACCTGTAAATGTAAATTGTTCAAGTCCAATAAAAAGTGTACCACTTGTAGTAAAACCTGTTGTGTCGTCTACAGTAATTGTACCAGAACCACTCATAGATATTTGTGCAGATATTTTTACAAATGTTTCTGTTTGTGCAGAGGTAAATATTTTTTCTCCACGAGCAGCTACTACTTTATCTGCAAAAAATGCTACCATAGATACTTTTTCTGAAGCAAGAGATGTTTGTGGAACTATAGGCGTTATGTGTTTTGCAAAACCATTTATTCTTCTATAGCCACCAGAAATATCTGGCTCAAAGTTTTCTAACTCTAGTGCCTCGCCTGCTTTCATTAAGAAAGTAGACTTGTTTAATACTAACCCACCTTCACAGTTAAATGCTGCAGGTGTTGCTCTTGAACTATCTGGCATATTAAATTACTCTTGCGCTTGAACGTGAGTTTCGTGTAATATAAGTTGACCTTAATTTATCAAATCTATTTACAAGTAAAGATTGCATATGTTTTATACCTTCTTCAAATCTACCCATATTTAATTCGTATTGGTTTGTTTCACCTCTATACTGAAAAACAAATGCCGTAGCACCTGTAGTAATTACATCATTAAATCTGTCTGGTATAGTTGTTGTATCATCATGTGCAGATAAATCTGCAGGAAAAGTAAAATAATCAAATTTTATATTGTATGATTTATTAGGTAAAGGGTGAATTAAATAATTGTTATCAGGAGTTCTAACTACATGTGTAGGTACTCCTCCTTTATTAAATTGTGCTACAGTTACTCCGCTTGCGTATGCAGCAGCAGTTGTTCCACTAGCTGCACGAGTAGCTCCTGTAAATGTAGTGCTTGTTGTTCCTGTATATGTAATTATTTCATTACCAATGTGTAAAGTACCTGCACTATCAAAACCTGTAGTACTAGCTACTGTTATAGTCGTTACAGAATCTGTATGTGTTCCGTCAAGTGTAGTTGTTTCTACTTCATCTTCTTGATCAGAATGATAATCTATAAACTCATTGTAATTCATTTCTTTTAAACAATATCCTGAGTTTGCTAAAGTACTATCTTTAACTAGTCTCATTGTATTATAATCTATTAATTTAGTGCTAGTAGGTAAAGAATACCTAGAAACACCTGCTGTTAAAGTTTTTGTAGTTGTAGCATGATTAAAAGGGTATTGATAATCTTTTTGATTTATGTATCTAATAGAATCATTAATTGCATTTTTACATTGTACTTGTACGCCTCTAGCTGTAGTAAAATTAGCAGAGGTTAGCTCTACTTCGTTTATTTCTGTAATCACTTTGTTAGTTAATGATAAAAATGTTTCAGCCATTTTAATTCCTTTGCCATAAAAAGTGAGGCAAGTTGCCCTGCCTCACTAAATATTATTATGCTAGTTGATCACGATCAACTTCGTCTGCTTCCATTTCACCACAGTCGCTGACATCCATTAGGACTGCATATACTCTGATTTCACCTGCTGTAAAGGAAGCTCCTCCACCTGCTAGTGTTAAGTCTAAAGTATCTGCTGAAGTAATAACTACTTCTCCTGCAGGAGTAGCACATGGTGCGTAAGCTCCGTCAGATGCACCGTCAATATCAAATGCTGCAACATACTCGTTGTCATCAACAGCAGTTCCAAGAATAGCTGTTGCGTCTGTACCAGTATTTTGTGTCGCACTTGAAGTTACCTGAAAACCTGCAGCAATAATTTTGGTGTTTGCAGGTACAGTAATACACTGTACAACATCACCATTAGGATTAATGCTGTTAGCTGTTAGGTCAACGATTTGCTGAACGTAATAAGGTTGTCTTCCTCTTTGAGAATTACCGTGAGTATTAGCAAGTGTTGCTGTAATTGTAGCCATTATCTAATCCCCCCTTATATACCAGAAACATAAAGCGCACGAGTTAAAGCCTCTGGTCGCAATATTTTTCTGCCGTACATATGCATGCCTCTAACAATATCAGCAAAGCTATCAGGATCTCTGTAGGTTTCTGTTTTATTGATTGAGTCTGCTGTTGCAACTGCTGATGAGTGACCACCAACAATTACACCAAAGTGTGCGCTTCCTGTTGATGTTGCACCAGTTGCACCGTTACCAACCGCAGGTAAATTGTTTGACATGTAAACTTTAAATCCGTGAACGTTGTTCAAGATTAATCCGTTTTGTAAGCCAGATCCACCGAAGTCAGAATTTAGAAGACGTGAGTCTTCGTCTTGAAGAAGCTCTGCAAACACTGGGTCTACTACAAGCCATCTACCAGTTGTGTCAACGTTTTGTTGGTCAAGTTTTCTTGACATACGAGCGATGATTGACAAAGGTGATGCTTTAGCAGTAGTTGTGTTTAAGCTATCTCCGCTTGCACGAGGAACAGCAACAATTGAGTTACCGCTTGATCCACTATTAAAGTCAGCAGCGTCTACTTGCATAGATGCTAATAACTCATTAGTAGCAGCAGTAGATACAGCAACTGAACCATTTACGGTTGAGTTTACTGTGTTTGCTGCGCCATGCAATGCTGATTGTTTAAAGCCTGACAAATAGCCAAGAACGTCTTGGTCAAACTGGTCAGCCAAACGGTAAGCAGCACGATCACTTGCAAGATCTTGGAAGTTGACATGTGAATGTGCTTCTTCAATGTCATCAACTTTAAATGCAAAATAGTTTGCTTTGTCGATTGTCAATGAGAAGTCTTCGTCATCAAGATCTTGTGGTTGAATAGTAGTACCACGTGCGTACTCTTTCACGGTGATTTCTGGTTCTTTGATAATTTTAACCGAATCCCCCATGTTAGCGATTTCTCCGAAATAGTCGGAGTTCGTTACAGCTCCTACAACAGATGCTTTGCGAAACGCAAGTTGCACCTGTTTGCTGTATATGACTGGTGAGAAGTTACCGTTAGGTAAGTTACCATACCCAGCCGCAGTTGAAAATGCCATGTTATTTCTCCTTTGGATTTTCTACAGATGCAAACAAAACAGTAGTCATGTAGTGGCTAAATCTAGTAGGGTGCATTTTAGTAAAAGTTGGCCGACCTTTACATCAATGGGCCAAAAGATTTTAGGTAGTCTATATTATTATTGTTGTTTGCTATTGGTTAGTTGCGTAGGTAATCTTTACAGAGGCTACGCAACTACATTGTACATACAGTTATACTTATTTATATAAAGATGTCAATACTTTTCTAACGAGCATTACCAGATATATCATATACAAACTTACCTGATCGTATAGCTTCCATGATTGCATCTGCGTTTTTCTCGTATTGTTGTGCAGACATTTTCTGCACTACTGATTCTTTTATTACTCCTGCCTGTTCTCCAGACGGTTCAGATCTAGTGTTTGTTTTTGATACAGCTTTTGCTGCATCTTTAGATCCGCTAGACTTTTTAGTCTTTATTCCTTTATCTGCTTTGTATAAATCTATAGCTCTTGATGCTGCTCTAGCATCACTATTGTTTTCGTATAAAGCATCTTGTATCCATTTAGGCTGTTCTTCTGCCCATTCGTGAAACTCATCACTGTCTCTTATATCCGCAAAATCAGGATGTGCAGTCATTAATTCTACTTCTGCTCTATCTCTGTTTGTTTTTTCTCGCATTTCGTCTATTTCTTTTACGCGAGCTTCTAAGCCAGATGCTTGTTCTTTAGCTTTTTTAATAGCTATAGTTTCTACGATTGCTGCAACATCAGGATACTCTTTAGCCAACGCTTCAATGTCTTCATCCGACTTAGGTAATTTAATCTCTTGATTAGTAGACTGCTCTAATTGTTTTTGTAAAGTATTTATTTTTTCTACATGTTCCTGTAGTTGTTTTTGTGAATGTCTACGTAAATCACCGTACCTTTTCTTAAAACTTTTTTCTTCAGCATTAGCAGGTTCTTCTTCTTTTGTTTCTTCTGCTTCAGCTTTAGTTTCACCTTTTTGCTCTGCAATTAGTTCTGCTAGTTCTTCTTCTTCTTTTTTAATTCTATCTTCATTTGAGTATTTACGATTTGCAAATGCTATTTTTTCTTCTGGCTTTACTTCTTCTGCCATTATTGCTTCAGACATTTCTGTCTCCTTTACTAGGGCCACCGTAGCCTATGTTGGTAGGGGGATGAGTAGCTAGTCATATTTAGCTATTTTTTAGATGCAGCTAAACCACCTTTCTTCATTTTACGTGCAGCTTTCTTTTTAGGTTTTGTTCCCAAGCCACCTTTACTCATTCTGCCTGAAGGGTCAAAGTCATCTCCTTTACTAGGTGCAGAACTACTGCCGTCTGCCCCACCTGCACCAAAGTCAAAATCATAATCAGGAACATTAGCAGAAATACCGCTACCGCCACCTGTATTAGTTGCATCTTGACCTGGAGGAGCTTCAAAATCTTGTCCTACACCTCCTGCTTCAGAAATTGCACCGCCCATTCCTGAATCTCCTTCAAATGAATATGCATTAGAACTTACACTAGGCGTAGAAGAAGAGCCTTCTGCTTCATCTTTTTTTGTTCTTTCTTTAGCCAATGTGTTTAAGTCATCTTGTTTTCTTTTGTCTGCTTTTTGTTTATCTACAGCTACTTGAACTTGAGCTTTTCTATTTTCTTTATCTATATTACTAACAACTCTACCTATTGGTCCAAACTTTTCTACTTTATCCATTAACTTATCAAAGTCTATAACTTCTTGCGGTGTCATTTGTGCGTAGCCTCTTACCTTTCCTGCTTCAGGATTATCAGGGCCACCTTCAGATTGCATACGCTTTATTCTTTCTTCTTCTGTTTCAACTGGTTCTTTTGGTTGTTCTGGTGCTTCTGGATCATCTGGTTTAATAATATTACCATCAGCATCAACAGGATAGTATCCTTCTGGTATATTATCTATAGGCACATTTCCTACAAATCTAATTCTAATAGAAAGACCATCTTCGTTTTTATACTCTTTAATACTTAGTTGTTGTCCACCTGCTCCTGTTCCAAATAAATCATCAAAGTTAAAAAATGATGCTTCTGCCTGTTCTCTAGCCGATTGTTGTATAGGTAATTTTCTAACATCTGTTCCATCTGAAGCAGTTAATATACCACCTTTAGCCATCTGCATAGGTTTGCCATCTTGTAATACTAATAGATCGGTTTCATCAAAAGGTAAATCATCAGGTAATATGGCTTCATCACTATTTCCCATTTGACCCATATCTTCCATTTTTTTAAGGCCCATCTTAGCTTGTTGTCTAAGTTTCATTAATTTTTCTAAACCTACAAAACGAACTACATCAGCAGGAAATACAAATTCACCTTCACTTAACTGTGCAGGTATATCATCACGTACTTCTTTACGCGTGCTTCCTGAAGGAACTTTATTTCCTGATTCTTTATCTATCATGCCGCCTTCATCTTTAAGACCGCCATCTTCAAACATTTCCATTTGTTTTTCCATCATTGTAGTTACACCTTTATTTTAATACTTCATCTCTTAATTTTTGCAATCTACGTAACGTGTAGATAGAGCCTTGCGCTCTGTGAACTGCAATCATATTGTCTGATTGTTCCATAGTACGATATTGTTGATTTATTAGTTCTTCTAAATACTTATTGAAGTTGGCCCATTCCTTGGGGCGGCTCACCAGCCCCTTCAGCTTGCTGATTATTTCCTTGTCCATTATTTCCACTAAATCCTTGTTCTTGCGGTGATGGTGCTATACCAGTGCCTATTGTGCCTCCACCTGCTCCTGTTGGATCAGCAGGGTTAACTCCTGCAGGTGCAGGTTGTCCACCCTCTTGTGGAGTAGCACCTTATGGTGCAGGCTGTTGAAAGCCTTTCATTAACTCTGCTTGTATAGCGGCTTCATCCATATTGTTGGTTACTTTATCAGGGTCTAGTTCCATTGATTTTGCAATTTCACGAATTATATATTCAAACTTTGCAAACGGTGCTAATGCAGGATTAGATGCTACTTGCATAAACTGCATTAGTCTTTGGCTACGAACTTCATTAGCCATTAAACTTTCTGTACCTCTAGCCTTTACTTCTAAATCACCTTTTATATCAGGATCATAATCAAACTGCATATTAAACCTAAACAGTCCTTCTCCTAAAGGTCTAAGTAAATAATCATCTACATTTTTAATAACATTTTTAATGCCACCACTAGCAGCATTCATTAACATACTAATACCAGAAGCTGTTCTACCTACTCCTGTAACACCTGTTTGTCCATGAGAAAAACTAGGTAGTCCAGTACTTTCATCTGCTAATACTCTAGCCTTGTCAAACAACTGTAAATTTTCTCCTGCAACATTAGGAAACTTTGTACCAAATATTGCTTGACCAGGTGCGCCACCTTGTCTTCTAAATACTTTTCCTGGGTATACAGATAGATCTTGACCAGGTACTAAATTTGTTTCGTCTACTTCTATAAGAAGATTGCCTGATAATACAGCATTGTCAACAGCCATTCGCATAAAGCCGTTCATTAACGTCTGTGTATCATCCATGTTTTCAGCTATACCTACACCAAAAAAACTATATGGATTAAGTTCATACGGAGCAGCCATATAAGGTATACGTGCAGGTTTAAATGGATTAAGAACCATTCTAAGTAGTTTACCATTACATATCCATATGTTTGCTTGTAATTCGTCTGTATCTTCTAACTCTTCAGGTATATCAACGCCTTGCTCTTTTAGCATTTCTGTATCGCACATACCCCAATACTCAAGGACTTCAAATCTTTCTGATCCATGATCTGGTGCGTAATCAGATAAATCATCTTCCCAACTTTCTTTATCGTAGTTTTCTCCCATCGCTATTGCTTCATCAATAACTGCTGAACGAAAGTATGGGCGTTTTTTAAGGCCACGCATTTGTGTACGTGACATTTTATGTCGTTCTATAACATACTGTGCTTCATCCATATTGTTAGCATCTGGATCAGGATAAAAGTTCCACACAGATACATGAGATACTTGTGGTATAGTTTTTATTGCAGGATCGTATTCACCATCATCATTCCAGTTAGGGTACTCTTTATCTACTGCAAACGGCCCTTTCATAATACCTGTACCAAACAAAGCCATTTCAAATGCTGTACTTCTTAAATGCTTAGAGGCATTTGATTCTTCTAATTGATCTTGTATTTTTTTCTGCATTTTTTTAGCTGCTATCATAGCAGGGCTAAATGTAATTGCAGTTGGAGTTTTACCAACTCCTAATTTAAGATTGTTAATATCTTTTAATTTATCTTCGTACTCACCTAAACTTTCTGCTAAAGTTTTTTCTGTAGCACCTGCAGGTATTTCTTTACCATCACCTTTAAAACCATACGGATTTACAATCTCTTCCATATCAGAACTACGTATTTGTTCTGGTTCTTTTGGATCAAAACTTACATCAGCTACTACACCATCAGGTAGTTCTGTAGGATCAACAGACAATGGAAACTTGCTGCCTGCAAATAATACATCTACTATTTGCCCATAGGCAGCTAATGTTTTAGTTTTAGTTACTTTAATAAACACACGAGACTTTTCTGCTTCAGTAAACTGAACGTCAGATCCATATAAACCTCTGTAGTTACGATATGACTTTAACCATCTATCTTCATCTTGTTGTCTATAGTCATCTGCCCTATTATATCTTTCCATAATAAATGGAATAATTGCAGAAACACTTACATCATCTACTACAGACTCTTCCGTGTCATCGAGTGTAACTACCTCGTCTTCAATAAATACTTCATTATCATCTGCCATTTATTTTCCTTTAATATCCAAATGTTTTATCTGCTATAGACATTCTATTTGTTTGCGTGTTATTCGGATCGTAATCAAATATACTAAACCTTGGTCTTGACATGATACCATATCTTAAAGCATCGTACAAGTGGTCTTCTGATGTTGTGTCTATATCTTCTGGATTTTTCTTGTCTATTGGTAGTGCAGGTAGTTGTGCTATCATATTAGTACAGTTACTAAAAAATACAAGTCTAGATTCTTCTGTGTATTCATCTACCTGTAACCGTCTATGTATTTCGTTTTTGCCTGCTACGCGAGATCCTTTTGACCTATCAGAGGGTCGCCATCTGCAACCTCTTTGTACCATTTGTTCTGCTAGAGATGGGCCTGTGTCACCACGTTTATGCCACAAAGAAGAGTCAAGCACTCCATATCTCATACCACCATCGCCAACTTCTAATTCTAGTATCATGTCAGCTAAATCTGTAGCTAACACTTTACTTACGTATAACTCTCTGTAGACAATAAGTTGTTCACTTGGAGATACAGCGAACCATACCACACCTGACTTACTACCATAACCATAGTCACATGCCCTGAATTTAACCCACTGGCTAGGAATATCGAAAGGCTCAATGACATGTATATTCCTATCAAACTCTGTGAAGGCTGCGCCCTCTTTAATATCCCAATCGCCATCTAGCAATTGTCTACGTTGTTGTTCAGGTAAAGATAGAAGCATTGCTTCGTAGTCACCTTGTTTAGCTAAGTATGGGTTATCTTTTAATCTTGCAGGTATAAACCTACGTTTAAATAAAGATTTACCTGCTTTTTCGTGACCTGCAGGATACTTTAAGTCTTCTCCTGTTTCAATGTCTGTAGCATTAAATGGTTTATTTACAGACGCAGGGTCTATAAACATTTTCTTTACCCAGTGATGTCCTCTACCACCAGGGTTAGTGGTAGCTCTCATATATACTGGTAAATCGGTTGCAGTGGATCGTAGACGAGAACGCATGTAGTTCCATGCAAATGGTGTGGGCCATTGAGTTAATTCGTCAAAACCTATCCAACTAAACGCCAGACCCTGATAACGCAAAGCATCATCCTCTCTGTCGAGGTATGACATCCACAATCTTGCGCCAGATGGTGCGACCCACTGCATCTTTCTTTCTGACCATTTTATTCCAGGCCAGATTTTTGGATACATCTCTTGAGACTTAAATATAAGTTCTCTAAGTTCTTCTGTAGTGTGTCTAAGTAGTAACCCAGAAAAAGAAGGATGACCCATGTATCGTAAAGGATCGGCAAGCATTGCATAACTTTTACCACCCCCTGCTGAACCGCCATACAAAACTTCTCTTTCACCTGCAGCAAGGAACTCAGTTTGTGGCCCTTCATTCGGTTTAAAAATAATATTATGTTGTTCTTCAATAGTCTCAATAGGATCAAAATTTTCTACTTCTACTATTTTAGGCTGTTCTAACTTCTTTTGTGTCGTTGATTTCTTTTGAGCCAAGTCTTTGGTTTTCAATTTTTTCCGCTTTGGCGACTGCCGTTTTCGCATAGTCTGCCCATCTGCGTAGGCTTGTAGCTTGGCTGTTTCTTCTTTTTTCATTCTCTAATCTTTTTCTTAAACCTACATGAGATATATATCTACCAGTATTACGAGTTAGCCATTGTGATACTTCTCTGTATGAATACTGTTTTAAATATCGTTTTGCTATTTCTAATTTATCTAGTTGGTCAGGTATAGGGTTTAGTATACCATTATCTTCTGTAGCTACTTCGTAGCCAAAAGGTATGGTTCGAGAAATCTTAGGTATAGATACCCACTCATTGTCTTCTTTTATGTCTGTTGGTTGTGGTAGTTTCCATCTACCTAATGATCTAGTCATTGTCTGCTGTATTTTTAGGTGGCATTAACATTACTCCACCTTTAGCTTCTACTTGTACTTTTTCAGTTTTAACTAATCCAGTACGATCTAATAACTCTTTAGCTGCTGAAAGTTTATCTCTTATGCCTAGTTCTGTAGGATCATACAGTCCACCTACCATAGCCATCGCAGCTTTAGGAGCATTACGTGCCATAAAAGTCTGCGTATTTTCTAAAATTTCTTCTTTCATAGAATTTACAACTTCAGTAGTGCTTGTAGCATCTGAGTAACCTGCTAGCTTTTTAGCTGTAGCTACATCTCCACCTGCTTCATCAAATAACACAGATAAAAACTTTTGTTGTCGTTCTGTTAGTTGTCTAGCCATGTGACATTTCCAATGCTTTTTCTTTTGTTTCATTATTACGTCTAGTCCAGCCTTTACCAAAAGTATCAAAGGTAGATAGTTTTTCATAAAAACTTTGACGTGTATAATGCATCTGTTCTATTATTTCTTCTGGATATAATTCAGCAACAGCTCGTAAAGTCATTGGGCCTATACCACCATCTTGTTCTACTCCTACTATACGTTGCAGTGCTTTAGCAGATCGTGATACACCTGAGTTAACAGCCCAGTCAAATACAAAAAGATCAACCCCACTAGGAAGTTGATCACATTTTGCTCTATTCCAATAATTTTTTTTGTAGATAGGAGCTACATCTTCATGCGTCAAGTCACGCATTTCTTTAGGTGTAGTCTCTCTGCCTACCCACTTATCATAAACTTTTTTAGTAACACCGTGATTTGTAATTCCACCTGGATCTTTAGGGTGATTTACAAAACCGCCTTCGTGTTCTAATATTATCTCTAAACATTTGCTGTAATTATTATTCATTTTTTATTTTTTGCATAGTCTGTTTCAAACGCTTTGTACATACGTCTTGCTAATTCTTTCTTGTCGCTCCTTAGAGCCCCAATAACTGCTTTATTGTAAGTTTTTATTTTTTCTTTTTGTGTATTTCCTCTTATATAAGGATTACCTACACTTACATTTATAACCTTATTACGATTGTCTGTATGTCCATGCCTATTACCGCTCATTATTTTTTTCCTCCGAACATTTTAGTTGCTGATCGTATACCAAATGACGCAGCTATTACTACACCAAGAGAATAGCTATACCATTGAGGTGCTTCTGCTAGTGCAGTAAAACCTGCTGCTGCCATCTCACGACCCCAATCCCCACAGAATGATAAAATAAATGGGCCGCTTAACAGCAGTGTCAACCATTCATCTTTCCACGAGCTTTGTGTAGCTTTCATTGCTTCAAGATCCCAGTCTATTTCACCTGTAGCAATTTTAAGTTCTTTAGTCGCTTTAGCTTTTTGTACTGCAGTTTTACTTTCTATCCATGAACCTGCTAATCCTGCAACTGGCCCAACGATATTTCCTAGTATACCAAACATCTACATCTCCTTATATAATAAGAATAACAGCAGAATAAAAACTGCTGTCTTTACCCACATTCTTATATACATTAATTTTGCAGCCCTCTCTTTGGACTGTAGGTACTTCATTAACTACCACACTTACACTTATCACAACAGTTGCAAGGCATAGCTAGTATAGAACGTAATAAACGATTAAGATAGGACATCAAGATGCCCCACCTTTTTCTTTAAGTACGATACCAAAGATACCGCCAATAATTCCTGCCCATGTTAATATAGGCATAGTAAACAAGATACCTAGTCCTACGCCTGCGAGAGCAATTGCTAAGTATGTTGTAGGCTCTTTAAGTCTTCCCATAATCCAATCCATAGTTACTTCTCCTATTTAAATGCTATAGACACACCGACTGATATATCGCTATATTTAAAGTCACTGTCTAATGATAGTTTTGAGTAAGCAGATAGGCTATTACTTATAGCCATAGTACTTTTGACAGATGCACCAGAAATACTAAAAGAATCTCCGCTTGCATAATTCCAATCTATTGCAGGTCTAATTGATAATCTTGACACGTTTGCTGTTACGCCTACATCTCCAGACCATTTTTTACTTTTAAAACCATACTCAACAGATGCGTCAGGTTTAATCATGGACATAATGCCACGCTTAATAACTCCTTCAGCCTGTGCTGACACTGCAGTTACAGCAACGATAGCACCTGCTAGAAATAATCTTTTCATATTGTTATCCTCCGAATCCTGTTAGTCTTCTTATTTCACCACGAGATATTCCTAAGTCTCGTAGTTGTCTTTCTGTCATATTCATTAACTGATAATATGCAGTTCTATTTACCATATAATTACGGTATCTATGTAATAGTTTTCTTAACATAGTATAACTCCTTTATGTACAAAAGTCAGTATTACTGACTGACAATGTAGTTATACCATATCTAGTTATAACATAAAAGAGATATTATTGCAACCCTGTTATGCATTTATTTTATACTTCTTCTCCATAAGGATTAAATGCAAAACATTTAGCTTTTACATAGTGTCCTGTAGTCAATAAACCCTGTGCTACTAGCCTTATTTGTTCTTGACACTCTGTTTCTGTTTTAAACAAATGGTTCTTACGTATCATGACATCACAAGAAGTAGGGTCAGTAAGAACTGAACAGTATAGTATTACTGCAAGAAACATTATTTTTGAAACATCTTTATTAAAAATTTTAAATCGTCACCAGCACCAGAAGTAATATAGCCTTCTTCTTTACCGCCACGTTCTTTCTTTTTATATTTCATTAAAAGTTGTTTATGCTCTTTTTCTAATCTAGCTAATTCTTTATTAAATAGAGCAGAACTAGATATAGTAGTAGGTGATTTATTTTTTCTTTTACTACTACGTATATCTTTTTTTAGTTTAGCTATATCTTTTTTAAACTTTCTAGTTTTTGGTATTAAAGAAGAAGTGATTGTAGTTTTAGATACAGATACTACAGGTTTGTCTTTAAGAGCCTTACGTGTTTTAGCTGCTACTCTAAGTGCTTCTAATTTTTCTTGTCGTTTAGCTTCTACTGCTTCACGACCTGTAAGTTTAGGTTTAGTAATTTTCTTTTTAGCTACAGGTTTCTTTCCCTTTTTAGCTAAATACTTTTTACGTAGCTTTACTAATTCTTTTGCACGTTTTTTTTCTGCTGCTTCTCTGCTCATAGTAATACTCTATTTATTTTTTCTAGTATATACCATACCACCTTTACGGTAGTCTGTATGACCTGTTCTAGATTTTCCCATGCCACCACCATACAGTCCTGCAGCTTCATCTCTTTTTTTAGCTTCTGCATTTATTCTGTCTTGTTCAGCCTTTAATCTATCCTCTTCAGCAGAATTTGCTAAAAATCTATCTATTATTCGTTTTACTTCGTTTTTGTCATTTATATCTTTTATTTCTTTTTTCATTTGAAGATAGTCTTCTCTTGACTCAAGATTTGCATATTTTTTACCTTTAGGTATTAATGATTTTTCTACAAGTGCCATATTAAGATCCTTTTTTCCATTTTTTAGATGGAGACTGAGTTTTACTAGGACTCCATTTTACTTTATCTGCCCAATAAGCTGCTGACATCTTACCTTTGGCTATATTTTTAGCATGACGAGACTTAAATGCCTTACGCTGCCCTACAGTTTGATTAGTTTTAACGCCTTTTTGTCCAAACTTAATGTATTTATACTTACCACCTTCACTCGCCATAACGTGATGCGACTTACCACTGCTATCATTCAGTCTTTGGGGTTTATTTACACCTTTTAAACCCACTGCTTTCATTTTATTTTTGACTCGTTCAGGTATACTCATCAAATTCTCCTAAAGTTACGTGTTTTCTTTGCTATATTTTTAGGTTGTTTGCTAAATTGTCTACCTTTAGCTTTATCTTCTCGTTTTTTACGAGTTGTAGCAGCATATTCAGAACTAGACAAAGACTTAATAGCACTAGAAGGCAAGTACCTTTCTCCTGTTTGAGAAGAAGGCTTGCCTGATTTAGTTCTCCATTTTTGTTTAGTCCAACTGGCTAAAGATTTTTGTGATTTTTTTAAAGACATATTATATCTTTACGAGCTTGTAGCCTTTTGCTTTAGCTGCTGCACGTATATCAGCAAGCGTCATAGGTTTACCCTTTGCCATACCGCCTTTTTTCATGTAGCCCATTTTATTTCTTACTGCACTAGGAAGTTTACCTAGACCTTTGTTTCCTTTTGGAGCAGCTTTCATACCACCTGCTGCATATCCTTTTTTCTTCATGCCACCTTTAGCATAGCCTTTTTTCTTTTTCATAACCATCGTATTACTCCTTATTATACAAGTTATCAAATACTCTGTGTGTATCCCACACGTAATCTAAATCTTCTTTAGAGTGAAACACTCTCTGACTAGGTTTGAAGTCTGGCGCACCTTCTCCTGTTTCAAACCAAGCAGGGTGCGTAACTCTTACTCTGTTATTTGGCAATGCTACAATGTTTCCTGTGTAGCTACCTGCGTCTACTAGCTCTAATACATGGCTCTGTTTATGTTGTGCAGGGTCATCTGCTATCTCTGATCCTGTGTAGTCTACAGTAAATAGATATTTAGCAGGGTAGAACTCACCATCTACTTTGGCAAGCCAAGGTGCAGGAGTAGCTCTGTTTAATACATAGACTGAGTGATCGTGTGACATACAATCCCAAGGCTGCGCTGCATATGCAGGCAACTCTTCAGCCCACTCTTCTACTGGTGTGTCACCTACGAGTGCAGTAATAGGCATTCTCGCCCACATCGCTCCACCGTGTACGTTAGGTTCGTCTGTGTCATCTGATTCGCAACCAGTAAATATAACTTGGAAGCTGAGTGATCTATTCGGC
>Ga0181405_1000257_pt1 | contig 18469 bp, 22 predicted proteins | sample 28SPOviralmetaG_FD_130134 | JGI IMG/M metagenome (GOLD analysis project Ga0181405, IMG submission 130134) | Marine viral communities from the oligotrophic San Pedro Time Series (SPOT) site, San Pedro Channel, CA, USA - 28 SPOT_SRF_2011-11-29 | ecosystem: Environmental > Aquatic > Marine > Strait...
GACACTATCGATAACATCAAGGCTAAGATTCAAGATAAGGAAGGAATCCCTCCCGACCAGCAGCGACTCATCTTCGCTGGAAAGCAGCTTGAAGATGGACGTACCTTAGCTGATTACAATATCCAAAAGGAGTCTACTCTACATCTAGTTCTCAGGCTCAGAGGTGGCGGGGACAAAGAATCCAAACCCAAGCGTAAACCTAATGCATACATGAACTTTGTCAAGAAGATGCGACCCGAGGTTGTGAAAGAGAACCCAGATCTCAGTTTCACCGACATTGGTAAGAGGTTGGGTGAAATGTGGAGAGCCCTTACAGACGAAGAGAAAAAGAAGTTTGTGAAGTAAAAAAAACTTAAAGTGTACATACGAATAATAAACAATGGAATTTATTTATGAATGTGAAAACTTTATACCTTATGACTTTTGTAAACACGTAATTGATAAGTTTGAAAAAAATAAACACCAACATAGACCTGGATTAACTCTCGATGGTAAGTCTGATATGAAGAAGAGTACAGATTTATGTATGGATATTCTTAATTGGGATAATGAAATGAATAAATTCAAAGATTACACATTTTCGGCTATTAGAAAATATGTTCAATATTTAAATGATAAAATAGATGTTGACTACCGACCTTTATTTGAAAATTTTAATATAACGTTTCCCCAAATTCAAAAAACTCAAAAAGGTGAATATTTTAAGTGGCACAACGATGGTAATTTGGATCCAAACCGGCGAATAGCGAGTATAATTTATTATCTAAATGATGTCGAAGAAAAATATGGTGGTGCAACGGAATTTAAGGGTACAAAAGTACAACCAAACACTGGAAAGATGTTAATATTTCCCTCTACATGGACTTATATACATAGTGGTCAAGAATTACATGATGGGAATAAATACATTGTAACCATGTTTATAACCACTTAAGGATTTGAGTTTATGAATGATCAGATGCCTCTCGGGGTCAAGAAGCTCTGTTACGATGCTCGTCTGCCTACTCGTGGTTCTGATGGTGCTGTGGGATATGATTTATATAGCTCCGAAGATGCGACTGTACCGTGTCAAGCGGGGCGAGCTTTAGTCGGGACTGGTATTGCTCTCTCCATACCCGATGGTTTATATGGTCGGGTAGCCCCTCGTTCTGGTCTAGCTGTGAAGCACTGCATCAATGTTGGTGCGGGTGTTATTGATCCCGATTATACCGGTGAAGTCAAGGTCGTCCTATTCAATCATGGTACGGAAGACTTTGAAATCAAGAAGGGTGATCGTATCGCTCAACTTATTTTGGAAAGGTGTGATACACCTATGATCAAGGAAATTGGTCTACTCGAAGAGACCCTAAGGGGTGATGGAGGTTTCGGATCTACAGGTCAATAAGGTCATCTTTACAGAACCATAAATCCTCTGGTCTAGGCATAAAAAGAATACCATGACTCATGACCATAGATAACTTTGCTTTATTTACGTTAGGGTAAGACCATAGTATCCACCTTTCCCAATATTCGGCCCGGAAGAAATCTTCCCAATCTTCTTTAGAACTTTCCCTAATTTTCAACATTTCTTTCTGTATCTCATACGGGTTTCTCTCTATTCGCAGCTCCTTAGGAATGATAGCACCTTTCCTAAGAAGTTGTGCACGCATAAGTCTTGGATTACCATGGTCTGGGTAGTGTTGAAAACCCTTCTCACCAAAATCAATACTTCGTTTATTTGGTAACGTTACTCTATATTTATGTGTAATCGAAGGACTAGGTTGTAGGACGACGTGCATATTAATTAAAGGATAAAATAATTATTAAAGTATGTCACATGATATAATTGATGTATATGATAGATCTATATTTGAGATGAGAAACGTTTTTACCGCTGAAGAGTGTCAATTGTTTATAGATTATCATGAACAAAGTCCTAATAAAATATTTGGTCGATTGAAGTCTGGTGTACAGAATGATTTTAAACGATCAACAGATGTAAGGCTCGATCATAAACATGATCTAGATTTGTTACAAATATATACAAATGGAATACAAAAAGTTCTCACAGAATACAAGAAACATTTAAATGATATTAATCAAGATGGTCTTTTAAGTTCTCTAATGGTTGGAGATGTATCAGGTCCACAAATACAAATGACATCTAAAGGTGGTTTTTTCAACTGGCATTCCGACTATCAAAATGACCGAATACTTGCAATAATCATATATTTAAATGATATAGACGAAAAAAATGGTGGTTCAACCGAGTTCAATTCTGGTAGAAAAGTACAACCCGAAACTGGAAAAGTTTTAATATTTCCCACAAGTCAACTACATTTACATAGGGGTAATACCATTTTAAATGGACATTCTAAATACATAATATCAGCGTTTGTATTGGTACCGTTAGTAACACTAAGTGATAATTTTCCTTTTGTATTTGTTTGAAATATAAGGAATTAATACGAGATAAAATCATGCTTGAATACACGTCATACGACGGTATCAAAATCCAAGTTGGTCAGAGTGCAAAAGAAAATGACCAATTGACAATGACGAGTGACCCCAAACACTGGTGGATGCATGTAGCTGGCTGTCCAGGTGCACATGTTGTAGTGTGCTACGAAGGAGATCAACTACCTAGAGAGACAAAAAGGGATGCTGCAGTTCTTGCTGTCTACCATAGTAAGGTACCAAAGACAAAGATGTCACCTGTGGATCTTGTTAGGGTTGACCAAATATCAAAGTACCAAAAGTCAACTCATGGATTAGTAAATTTGGAAGGTGAAGTTATGCAACTCACAGTTTTCATGAATAAGGAAAAACCGAGACTTGATAGATTGCTTATTAAATAAGGTTAATAATTCTAGACACTTGACTAATTGTGGGTACAGAAACACCAATCTTCTCTTGCATGACTCTCTTGTTCAATTCAGGTTTAACACTTGAATGTATGAATCCTGCTGCGATAGTTTTTGCGTGCCTGGACATGAGCGCGGGGGGGATATTGCGGATAAATTTCAAAAAACAATTCCCAAAATAATAGTCAAGAATATCAAGAGTTTCAACCATCGATAGGGTGTGTTTCCAAATATTTTGTTGATAAGGTGTCAGTTTCGAAACTTCGCGGTCACACTTCGCAAAATCGAGGTAGGCAGAGGGTGAGTAGTTCCAAAGACGTCCGCACCAGTGTCCCGGCGTAAAAAAAGAGGCGGCGGCGCGTTTCTTGTCCATGAGAGCCTTGGCGGCGGCGGCACGTTTCTTGTCCATGAGAGCCTTCTTCTCGGCGCGCCTCTTCTCAATCAAGTCATTACGAAATGTTGTTTTTGAAGTTGTTTCAAGTTTAGCAACTTTTTTTTTCAGTTTTCTACACTTCTTTTTCAACTTTTGATTCTGCAATACAAGTTCGGTGACACCAGATTTCACCTTGCGAACAGAATCAAGAGTTGGAGTTTTCGTTTTCGTTTTCACCATGTTGGATGTTTTGAATATACTTTTTACATTGTGTGTGGCTCACTTAGGTACTTAATTACCGAATGCGACACCGGCCATACCATCCTTGATACGAAGGATGTTATAGTTGACCGCGTAGACCCGATGAAGAGCGTTACCACCTGATGGGTTGGTCAGGCTGAGTTTGGCGTTGTCAATGCGAGAGAAGTTTAGTGTACCTGTGGGCTGCATCTTGCTGAGGTTGATGCAGAATGGCCATGTGTAAGTGGGTAAATCCTCGAGAACATCGTCGGGGAGATCTGTGCTGTGCATTTCTGGTACGACTGTGTGGTGGTACATAGCCGAAGTTTCTTCGAATAGAGCTGTACCGTTGATGTAAAGGGTGGCCTTATCGAAAGTGAAAGCTGTGTCCCAATCGGCACCCGCGGTGGTGTTACCAGAGACAAGGTGAAGAGACTTGACGGGGTGGTTGAAATAACTGATATCAATATCAGTATCCTCCTTGGCAGCGAGTTGGTGCTGAGTTTGGGTGATCAGAATCTCATGCTGAGTATCGGTGAAGTACTTACGCTCATCTGTGTCTAAATACACATAGTTACCCCAAATCTTGGGACTACCGACGGGTGTGTAACCGTCCCTGCACTTAATGCGAATCTCGACATCATGATATTGTAAAGAACGAGTGGGAGGCACTTAGTGTAATCTTCACCAAAGAAGAAAGGGATCATGAAGTGATCACCACCATGGTTAGACTTCAGGGTGGCAGTCGAAGCGCACATTGAAGACTTGGCTTGACTGTCACGCATGAGGGGATTGTGTACACCTTGGATAAAGAGTGAATCAATCTGGCAAACCTTCTGACCACCTATCCAGAGCTGGAATTCTGTAGGGTTAGACGCAGTAGAAGAGAAAAGGCCGTCTGGGTTGTCTTGTACGTTAGAAACGAGCGAATCTTCAATCCAGATGTAGCTCATGAGGTCACCCTTAGAGCGGATGGGAATGGTAATTTCATTGTTCGCACCAAATGTACCAATGTAATCCATGCGCTCTGGCTTCATAGCGAAGTTGGCATGACGCTTGTAATTTTGACGGAAAAAGCTGACCTGGGGATCACCAGTGATGAAAACATCCTGGGCACCCACCGAAACGAGTTCGATCAAAGCAGCAGACATTTATTAATAAATGATATTAAAATTTTGGCTCATAGTATACATATGGTAGTATTCCAAGCGTTGACATGGGAGGCACGGGATGTTGAAGGTGAACATCAAATCAGTATTTTTGGTAAGACTGAAGATGGTAAATCGGTCTGTGTAACAACAACATTCGATCCATACTTTTTTGTGAAGCTCCCAAGGGGTACAACAGACCAGGACGTCAGTCGTCTTTACAATGACATATGCAGATTAAAACGAGACCATGTAACTAGTTATAGTTTGACGAAACAGAAGGACGTCTGGGGATTTCAAAATAATGAAGAGTTTCATTTTATGCATCTCAATTTCAAATCACTGGAGCATAGACGAAAAGTTAACTCAATTTTCATGTATAACAATGAGTTCAAACAATATCATGTCTATGAATCAAATATCGACCCTGTCCTGAGACTCATGCATAGAACCGGAATCCAATCCACAGGTTGGTTGGATACTGGTGATACATGTGTTCGTTCTCACCTGGCTAAAACTGATATTGATTTATGGTGTAACGACTGGTCTACACTTAAACCAGTCGAACGAGATGATATTGCCCCATTTATCGTTGCCTCGTTTGATATTGAGTGTAATAGTTCTACTGGGAAATTTCCAGATCCAAACGTCCCGGACGATGCCTGCTTTCAAATTGCAGTCTCCTTATGTAAGTTTGGTAGTGATGAACCATACGAGAAAGTATGTTTATGCTACAAAAAGACTGATGGACCTGATGTTATTAGTTTTGATACTGAAAAAGAAATGCTTTTAGCGTTTAAAAAATATATGAACGAAAAGGATATTGACATTCTCACTGGGTGGAATATTTTTGGATTTGATTTAGAGTACATTTACAAACGTGCTAATATGGTTGGGTGTGGAATCGATTTTTATCAGCTTGGTAAACTCAAGGATACAGAATGTCACTTGGTGATGAAAAAATTAAGCTCGAGTGCTCTGGGTGATAACTTTCTAAAACTCCTGCCTATGTCTGGTCGTTTTGTATTCGATATGTTTCATGAGGTTAAAAAGGGATACAAGTTAGATTCGTACAATCTCAACAACGTTTCTAAACTGTATCTTGGTGATCAAAAAATTGATATGGCTCCCAAAGAAATGTTTGCTCGTTTTGTAGAGGGTGATCCTAAAAAGTTATACGAAGTGGCAGAATACTGTATCAAAGATACACTTCTCCCACACAAACTAATGAAAAAGATGTGCATCCTACTAAACCTCGTAGAGATGGCAAAGGCAACATGGGTACCTGTATCTTTTTTGGTTGAACGTGGACAGCAAATCAAGGTATTTAGTCAGTTGTCTAAAAAGGCTCGTGAATTGGGTTACATGGTACCAACGATTAAATATGGTTCTCTCCCCGAAGAGCAATACGAAGGTGCAACGGTTCTAGAAGCCCAAAAAGGCGCGTATTATACTCCAATCACAGCCCTAGATTTTGAAGCTCTGTACCCGAGTATCATGATGGCCCACAACCTCTGTTATTCTACATACGTCATGGACGAGCGACGATATGGTAAGATCCCTGGGATTACATACGAAACATTTAACATTGGAAATAAGACGTATAAGTTTGCACAAGATGTACCGAGTCTATTACCAGCCATTCTTATGGAGCTTAAACAATTTCGTAAAAAAGCCAAAAGAGATATGGCACAAGCAACAGGTTATATGAAGGAGGTGTACAATGGTAAACAGTTGGCCTACAAAGTTTCGATGAACTCTGTGTATGGTTTTACAGGTGCAGGTAAAGGTATTCTCCCATGTGTACCTATTGCATCTACGACAACATGTAGGGGTCGTGGTATGATTGAAGAAACTAAGACTTATGTTGAGGCAAACTTCCCTGGTGCGAAGGTGAGGTATGGTGACACAGATTCGGTCATGGTTGAGTTTGATGTAGGTGATCGTAAGGGTCTAGAAGCTATTGAGTATAGTTGGGAGATTGGTGAACGAGCTGCGGAGGAGTGCTCAGCCCTTTTCAAGAAGCCAAATAATCTAGAGCTTGAGAAGGTCTATTGGCCTTATTTTTTGTACTCAAAGAAACGATATGCAGCCAAGTTGTGGACAAAGGGTAAAGATGATCAAATGCACATGGATTATATAGATGTGAAAGGTCTCCAACTTGTTCGACGAGACAACACACCTCACATGAGAGAAGTGTGTAAGGAACTATTAGATGTGGTCTTAACTTCTGGAGATCCGGGTCCTCCAAAAGAACTTGCGAGGGAGAGAGCAAATGAACTCCTATCAGGTGAAATACCACACGATAAACTTATTTTGAGTCAATCACTCTCAGATTCATACAAAGTTGGTGGAAAGAGTGTATCGATTAATAGCCCTGAAAGTATACATATAAACCAAGCTCATGTTCAAGTGGTCAATAAAATGAGACAAAGAAAGCCTGGATCTGAGCCACAATCTGGTGACCGGGTGCCATATCTACTTACAAAAACTGACAATTCTAAGGCGAAGGCTTTTGAGAAATCAGAGGATCCCAAGTATGGTGAAGAGCATAACATCCCTGTCGATTACCATTACTACTTTGTGAATAAGTTTTTGAATCCTGTGTGTGATCTTCTTGACCCTCTATTTGAAAATACAAAACAGGAAATATTTGGTGACATTATTGAACAGTATAAACCACCAAAGAAAGTCACTGGTCCAGCCTTGAGTGGTATGAAAAAGGAACAATTGATTGAAGAATGTGAAAAGAATAATCTTAGTGGTGAAGGTACGGCATTGGTATTACGGGATCGTATTAAAATGTTTAGACAAAAACAAAACTCTGTTGAAGACTTATTTAAAAGCTACGCGCAATCTAATGATAAGGCATGACAAACAAAAATAAATTTACAAAAATTGTAATTGACAATATCAAAAATATAATTAACGAACATCTTCCCGATCTCGTAGAAGAATCATGCAATGAATTTATTTACGACATGATTGATGAAGAAGCTAATGAACGAGTAAATAAAAAACTTGATGAAGTATCCAAAGTGCATGGTATCCCACTAGATCTATTATTGAGGGGGGCGGATGATGTTACCATATGTAAAGGTACAAAAATCAAAGATGGTGTCACACATAGATGTTCATTTAAAGCCGTTGACGATGGGTATTGTAAATTTCACAAAGTTCAAGGTGACAAAATCAAAAAACGAGATCTATCTAGTGTAAATAGTCATACACACGGACCCGAACAAATGTTCGTTAGAGGGTGCCCCGCATGTGAAAGTAAAAACAAGCTTATAGATTTGTGTCCTTATATTAAATAATGAGTAAATCGACCATTCTACTAACATCAATAAACAGCTTTTACAATGAGGAAAAGAATCGAACTAAATTAATGAACATTCTAGACAAGACAAGTGGTATATCACTTAGAAATTTGGAGTGGTTTATAACGAATTACGCAAAAAAGAATAATACAACTTACACAACACAAGATGGTAAGCTCTTTACCGTACATTGTGCATATAAGTCGAGTCTAGATGGGTACTCGAAGAAACTCTTTGATCCATTTTGTCGTTCGCAGAAGTTTCCGTATACCATTCCTGGGACATCTCATGAAATTCATACAACTCTGGCACAGTTGAATTTCATCAAATGGTGTATTAAGAATAATATCATAGACTACATCTCCAATAATAAGACCTCACTGTTTAATAAGCAAGTGACATAAATCCCTTATCAAATATATACGTTTGATAACCCGTGTAATACATGTTTAACGAATAGTTATTACTAGACGTGTCTACAAGTGAATCAGACGATGTGTCCAACTTCACTTCTATAGACGTTTTATCAGATTTTATTTGACTAAAATCCAAGTTCCCCGATGGCTCCACATTGATCGGATTCATCGAGAAACTATAAGTGTAAATATTTCTGATAGGCCTTGCTAATCTATTTCTAAATGGAATTAGATATTTGTAATAATAGTGATTTGTTTTAGAAACATTTGGTAATCTGTTTCCATTTATGTAAAAACTTGCTTCATCCATTATGGGATAGAAGAATGTACCAGTCTCATCAAAGTGTACATTAGATGAAAAATTGAAACGATTTTGGTAAGACTTCTCTTCTTGTAATGATTTACCACCTGTAGAATCACTAGCATCTTCGAATTTTTCATTTCTTAAAAACCAATGAATACATTTCACTGGAATGTTGGGTACAAGGTTATTTCGAATCATTGTATCATTTGGTGTACTTATAATACTAGGGTGTTTACGTACAATATCAGTTATAAATGTTTGACGTTTAGTCGCCAAATATTGACGTTCTTCAGGAGTTACTGTGATTTCTTCTGTAACGAGTTTAAACTCTGGGAGTGAGAGTGTAGTCCCCGTATCTGTAAAAAAAGTTTGTGGGTGAAACTCCAATTCAAATTCTATTTTTTGACGGTGTACAGCACATACTGGGAAGTATGGACGATTTGGTTTATTTGAAGAATATTCATCACTTGCATATTTTCTAGAAAAGAAGAAGTGTAAAGGAATCATGAGATCAGCAGAATATTGTGAAAGGTCCTTAAATGCATCCAAAGTGGAGTCGTCATAACCTATGTTTCTATTTACAAGAAATCTATTAGCTACTTTTTCAGATATTTCTAAATAAAGCTCATCGTAAATAATACCCCAATCATCATGAATTGTTTCAACTTCGAGTTCATCTATGAACATAGTGACACTTTTTAGAATATGTCTCCCCAATTGGTCTGCGTAATTTTTACCACCACCAAAATCTGTGAGACGTGGTATTGTGATACTCAGCCACATGTTACTCAAAAGATCACCCATATTTTGTGGATTGAATTGCACTTTAATAGTTTGACCAAATGGCCAACCTGAAATAGCACCAGGATTCACAACATTACGACTTCTATGATATTTTCGAAAGTCTGAGTGTATCTTATCATTCTTATAATTAAAGAACGAGTCTTCTGGGTCTTTGGAAAGAAGGTGTGTATCCTGCTTTCCAATAGCTTTGAGAGAAATCTTTGCAGCTTCACCCATACTTATCTATTGTTTATATATTTTTAATATCATTCTTCCACATGTTCATAGCTGTAGTAGACTTCATAATCTCGAGATCTCTTTTCGCCTGTTCGGATTCATTGAGAAGTTCACGAACACTCTTATCCGTGTACTGAACGGTTCTAATATTCAAAAGGTAGTCATATGTTCCACCAATTTGTGGGAAGAGTCCGGAAAGTTGGTTTTCGAGTTCTTGCTTTTTACGGCGAAATACAATGATATCACCGTTGATGACCATGGATACAAATCGAGACTTGTAATCACACATCTGTGCCTTTGCCTCCAGAACTTTGATGAGATGTTCTTTCCGCTTCTTGTAATACTCGTACCGAAGCTCAATAAAATCTTTTAGAATTAGTTCTGGACTTTGGTATTTATGAATACCCTTTGTTGGATGAAAGAGGTGCATATTGCTTGTACGGAGTGTCTTTTGAAGCTTGAGATCCTTAACGGCATCTTTACCATTGTAATCTTGGATGAGAAAATCCACATTCTCAGTTGTACTGTTATTTGTGAAACCACTAATGATTTTCTTTTCAATTAGGGTATCGAGGTGTTCTTTGTAATCTTGGGTCCAACGTCCCGGGGGGAGTTCGGTCACCTTAACCGTCCTCCCAATACTACTCCATACACCTTGGGTCACCCATGAATCGTCATCCTGTTCCATGATTTTACCCTTGAAACCCCTGAACCAGGGTTTCATTTTTTGAATACTTTTACCATTTAATACATTTGTAATGTTATCACGAATATCCTTGGGATTGAATGGAGGCACGTAGCAACTGAAACCAGTACCGATACCCTCACTTCCATTGACCAAAATCATAGGTAGAGTAGGCATGTAGAAATCAGGTTCAATCGAGCGACCATCATCATCCAAATAATTAAGAATGGCGTCATCTTTGGGGTCGAAAAGCTTACGAGCCTCAGATGTCAATCGTGTGAAAATGTACCTCGTCTGAGAAGCATCCTTACCACCCATAAGCCGCGTTCCAAATTGACCACATGGCTCTAGGAGATTGATATTGTTGGACCCCATGTAATCATTCGCCAATTTCACAATTGTATCAGCGAGAGATACTTCACCGTGGTGATAGGCACTCTTCTCAGCTACAAAGGCAGCCAATTGTGCAACCTTCATCTCAGCAGTCAAATTCTTTTGAAAACATGAATACATAACCTTTCGTTGGGACGGTTTGAGTCCATCACAAACATGTGCGATGGAACGTTTCAAATCCGCCAATGAGAAGTTTACCAGGTCCTTATGAACAAAGTCGGTGATGTTCAATTGTTTCACACTACCATAAGGAACCTCCAGCTCCTTGGGGTCTTTTGCTGTGCTTTCAAGAAGCCAAATCTTTCGATCGTCAGCCTTTTTCTTGTCAAAAGCCAAAGTAATAGATTTATCAGACATCACATCTGTATCAAACTTGACTGTGAGATCTTCGATTTGCTTGAAATACTCACGTGCCTCCTTTGAAGTGGAGGTGCCCAAACCCTTGTAATACTTGATGTGCCAACCGGGCTGTCCATTTCCATACCAGGTCCTGAATTTAGAATCCGTATAGAACGACTTGATTTGGTTACCCCTAGTAGCCTTGATAATCGGGGTGACCATCGATACGACGAATCCCAACTTGAGGAGACTGGGCCAAAAGTAGTCAATCATGTTGAGAATTAGACCCTTGATGTGCGAACCGTCATTATCTGCGTCAGTCATGATCATTAGTCTCCCATATCGAAGCTCTGAAACATCATTGTATTCCTTGCCTTGTTGGAGACCAAGGATCTTCTTGAGGTCATTGAACTCTTGGTTCCCTGTAAGTTGTGCCACGGAGGCATCACGGACATTCTTACATTTACCACGAAGTGGAAACACACCATAATGGTCTCGACCAACAACTGATAGTCCAGCGACTGCGAGAGTCTTTGCTGAGTCACCCTCTGTGACGATAAGGGTACATTTTTTGGATTGCGCTGTTCCAGCTTTGTTTGCATCATCCAATTTAGGGATGCCAGTAATCTTAGACTTTCGTGCACCGCCATCAGTTTTGGCCAACTCCTTCATCTCCTTAAATTTTGAGAGAGCTGTAAGCTCATCGGAAATACCCGTTTTTAGGACGTTTTTAACAAAGGTTTTGGGCATCTCAAATTTAGATCCAAAATCCTGTACTTTTAGGGTACATTCAGATTTGACTTGACTCGAGAATGAAGGATTCTCAAGGGTGGCCTTTACAAAGATATTGAAGGTGTTCTTCACTTGTTGAGGCTTGAGTTTGATCTTCTTTGCCATCTCCTCGATGACACCGGACGCGACAAGGGATGCCACGTGGTCTACATGGGTACCACCCTTGGTTGTACAGATACCATTGACGAAGGATACCTGTTCTAGACCATTCTCTGAAGGCCCGATACATACAGACCAACGGTCTCCAGTGACTGATGTGACATTCTCAACACCTTCATGCATCTTGGCATAGGTATCGAGGTTCTGTTTGGGTAGAACATCTCCATTGAACTTGACCTTACAGTTTGGGGTTGTGCAAATATTTGCATCCCAAACTCTCTTTTGGAAAATCTTATAGATGGCATTTTCCATCTTAGAAAGGCCAAATCTTCGCCAATCAGGGACAAAGGTCACAGAAACAGATGACGTGGCACCCGAATGTTTTTTGATTTTTGGTGGTTCACAGACGGTCATATTTTTAGACCATTTCTGTGTGTAGGTCTGTTTATTTTCATGGTCCTTGATCACGATAGAAAAATCTGATGAGTAAATATTCGTAAGTTTTGCTCCATAACCATTACGTCCCCCAACCACACGCTTTTTGGAGTCGTCATAGTTGGTACTCGTGAGGAGATGTCCAAATGTAAGTTCTGGGTTCCATAGACCCTCCTTTTCATGCATACGAACACCGATACCACCGAGAGGTCCATTGTTCTCGATAGTCACGGCACCCGATTCCTTGTCGATATCGACAGAAATGGTGGTGACATTTTTAGGGTGCATAGAGTTGCGGTCAATTGCGTTGACGAGGATTTCGTCAAAGATTTTCAAGAGAGCTGGGGAATACTTGAGGTTCTTCTTCTCAAACTGTGATTTGTTACTGTTGAGAACCCAGTACGGTTCGACATTTAAGTCGACTGGACCGACATACGAGTCAGGTCTCTTGAGAATATGTTCTATGTGGGTGAGCTTTTGAACTGATTCCATGATTTTATTACAAGTCTAACTTTTAACTTAGGTTTTCATTCACTATCTTCTTCAGAGTCATCCGTTGTTTCCAAAATAATATTCAATTCACGCAAGTTGGTATTTATAGACGCCTGGTGTAATGCTACGCGCTTGGCGTCCGGGCACCCTCTCCCGATTTCGAGACCCTTTTCAAAGGAATGTCTTGCGATTTCATCAATCCGATATTTTATGTCACCATTTTTGTATAATATTGTATCCCAAATATATGTGTCAAATTTCCAATATAAATTTTTTATTTCTTCGTGAGTAATTACTTTTTCTTTGTTTTTAGACATTTGGGATAACTCCTCACAAAGATCACGGACAATATCCATATTGGACGAGGGTGATCCGGAAAAGTGTGACTCTGCAAACATGGCTCTTAATTAAAACTTAAAAATTGTAGGAATGGATCTTAACTTAGGTTGATGGTATCATAACATTTCTTCAAAATATTAGAATTTTTAAGGTATTCTCCCTCCGATATTTTTGTCCCAACCCGTACTTTCTCATCCATAAATTCCATAAATTCTGCTAGATGTTTTTTAAGTTCATTGTGATTACAGTTTGAATTAACCCAATCTTCATATTTTGTTTTGATTATATCATCAGAAATTTCAAAGCTCACACGTCCAATACCACCATAGCCATTACAATTACAATGGTAACGACTTACAACATTGTTTTTTAGGTCTTAAACATTGAGTGGTGATAACTTCATTTACGTGATGAGGTGATGCAAAAAACATTTCTCTAGATGAACAACCACGAGAATTTTTACAATTACTTTCTACAAATGCTCGATGTAATTGATTTTCCATACACTTAACTTCATTTTCAGAATTATACCCATACTTATACACAAGTTCCCATTGTTCTAAATCAGAATTAGAAAGTTGTTGCATTCTTCTATGTACATCACGACTATAACCAATTTTTATGTATGGTGGAGTTTTACTAGGATTTGTAGCAACATACACGTAGTACATTAAAGAAAATCTGGGTAATTCTTTAAATACAAAACATATACATGAATACATTACTTACTGATTTTCTTTTTAACAGATTCAAGAATTTTCAAAACAGATATAGTTCCCGTGAATAAAAATAGTATCTGTTTGGTGAGTGGTATTCGTAATTCATTTGGATGTGGTATAGAAGGTCTTCGTAATTTTTTATGTATTCGTCGTAAAGCATCACATGTCTCAAGATATTTACCCTCTGGCATCTGGTCCTTTGCCTCGTCAATGGTGGTCATCACTATGATTAGATCTTTATCTACTGCCATATTTTAGGTTGATACTTTCTTTTTCAACAATTCTTCGAATTCTTTATATGTATAACGAGCACCAACCACTTTTTCTAAATCCATGTAGTCAAGTTCTTTAATAATAAAATCATCGCGACAAGCGTTGACATAAATATTTTCTCTCCAACATACCCATTCATCTTCATCAATTTCTATGAATACAGTCACATAGACTTTCTTCGTTTCAATAGAAAATTCTACATCACTTTCTGGTTCAAGTGATTTTCTTTGTTTCTGGATCGTCACGGCATTGTTTTCATAATTTACTCCACCCCCCTTCGGAAGGGTTAATGTTGATATAACTGATTCCCGTGTTGGACTTATGATTACATAACCCCTATACTCACTCCGATTTAATACACGTACTACCCTTTTAGGGAACATCCATCTCCAAACACCTCTACGGTCATATGCTGGCGTTGTATCTCGGATTTTTCGTAGCATAGGAAAACATTCACCACACTTAGGAGGTTCGGGTCTAGATTCCATTTAAATTAACATAATATTTTTCTTTGGATACGATAAGAAGATATGTACTTCTATTTGATTATTGCAATTTTCATTCTCATAGTGATTATGCAGAACAAGAACAGGGGTATGAAAAGTTCAATCGAGAAACTGATCAGACAGTCAGCTCGGTATGCTACTGCGGCTCAACAGGATAAGTCACCTGTCATAGCCGTTCTTCACGCCAACTATGCAGCTGCATACCTTTACGCTGTCAAGGATATCTCGAGTAATTCTCAGATCCACAATGCGACTGGAATAGATGTTAAGAAATTCAGTGAGCATGTGACTAATGTACAAGATATGGTGACTAAAAAGACTACGGAGACTTGTCCAGAATTTGCGGGAAATGTTGACATTTATCTCGCAGAAATTGGTGGTGAAGCCTGATGAGTACCTAAGTAATGATTCAAAACTATAAAAAGTAAGTTCTAAAAATGGAAGTTATTCGTGACGAAACGTGGCAACAATGCCTTGCCAGTGCGGTTAAGATGTTTCGCCTCAGCGAGCCCGATGATAAATGCTATCATCTAGCTGATGCGACGTGGAAGTGTAAGATGTCTTATAAGAGACACGAAGAAAAGAAAGAGAGTCGACAAGTTGTTGTGATTGATAAACTCCCAGAGTCTGTGGTGACACAAAGAACACACGTTAAAACATGTCAGGCAACTACCATGTCTGGGAAGCCTTGTTCATTCAAGGCTGTGTGTGGAGATTTTTGCAAAAAGCATCGAATTGACAAAGTTCCTCTCGGGAAGAAGGTTCAATTAAAATCCTAGAGTACTATAAATGTTAGATCAAGAGAGTCTTAGACCTGTAATAATAGCAATGGCTCTTTACATTGCCGTAAATATTCTTTTACCTCGTATCATCACCAAACCCACTGGTTTTCAACCCCTAGATGATCTCGTAATGACTAGCATTGCCCAACGTGATTCATTAATGAGTGGTACTATCCTCATCGGTCTTATCGTCCTCGGTACCAATTACATTCAGGATGAATTCTTCTAAGACATTCTTTCTACCAACTAGATTTTTAGTGTGTTCGTGATCCATATGACGAACACGATTATCATACGCATGTCTCATGAACTCCAAGAGTTGGTCAAAGTTTGGTTTACCCCAAACCATACCCTTTTTGAAGAGAAAATCATCATTCTCCAACTCTTGAAGTCCACAGTCAATTGTATACGGTGTCTTGATATATTCAGGTGCTCCACCGTAGTCCGTTATAATAACTGGTTTGTCCCTCACAGCAGCCTCCACCGCCCCCATACCAACACCCTCAGAATGTGAAAAACTTACATAGCAATCGGATCTATGATGAATATCATCCATTTCTTCATTCGAAATGAGACCGTTTATAACTTCTACATTTGGGAATTGAATTGTAATATCTCTACCACACGTTGCTTTGACCACCAGTCGTGAATTCGGTTCATTCAGGCGAACAAATGCCTGAAGTATATCACGAAACTTTTTACGTGGATCCATGATATTCCCAATATGATAAAATACATATGGTTTTTCTTTGGGTGTGGGAATGTGTGCATGAATCACATAGAACTCATTATCTGGGAACTGTCTAGATAACACCCGTTTACAGAATTCACTCGGTACAGCAACCCTCTTAAATTCTTTCATGATCAGTCCATAATCTTCATGCACTGTTTCTGTCTCACATACAGTCATACAGGCCAGGTTTTTTACTCGCCTTTTTGCGTATGTGATATATTCAATATGCTCCTTCGTTGGAATCGTAAATACGAGACCATGTTCACACTCAGGAAGCGTACTCCCAAGTTCATAATAGTCTGAATTAGGGAGAAATAGTTTTGTATATTTTTGTGCATGCTGTCCAATACCCGTGAGAAGTTTAGGACCAATGAATATCATTTAGTATAAAGATAATCTTTCTTTTATATATAGTAACATGAACCCACTCCTCAAAGAAATCGAAGAAGAAATGAAGCGCACCCGTCTTGACAAGACTCGTCTATATGGTCTTCTAGCCAAGATCGTAGAGAGCTGTCCTCATGTGCCCGCGGCTGCCCCCACTCCCGCTCCCACCCCGGCTCCAGCCCCAGCTCCCGTTAAGGCTCCAGCCCCAGCTCCTGCTAAGGCTCCAGCCCCAGCTCCTGCTAAGGCTCCTGCCCCAGCCCCCGCTAAGGCTCCAGCTCCTGCTAAGGCCGCGACTCCCGCTAAGAAGCCTGTCGCTAAGAAGCCTGCCGCGAAGCCTGCTGCGAAGAAGACTGATGCGTAAATTAAACACCTAAGTGGAGCCCGACTCCCATAATATTCAATAAATTGTTCTTCACGAACTTTGAAAACTGATTGACACATTTTCCAAAGCTTTTTAAGGACTATAAAGACTACGACATCTATTAAGTTAAGATGCAAACAATCGGTGACGTGTACCACTTTCTTAAATCCTTCGATGGGGATTTAAAAGCATGGATTCGTAACCACCCGGAAAAAGGGCGCGTCCATGAGGCCGTCTTTGTCATCCTGGCAAGTCTAGGTTTGATACCAGAAGTTTCTAAGTATGTACCATGCAAGGGTAATTTTGGTACTGGAACACTCGAGGAGCTTCTAAATGTGGAAGAACTTTTTGAGGAGTCCATCTTTCGTGGAGGTGACGGTGGGTCGGACTACACCGCTATAAAACGCGAGTCTGGATCAATCCTAGCCACCACAGCGAAATATCTATTCGATTTCATCTACGAGGACTTGCATATGGACAAGCTGGTCGCCGCGTTTTCTGTGGTTTATCCACAATACGAAAATAAACGGGCCTGTATTGTGATTCCGGATCGGCGAGACTTTGAAAAGATGAAGGCTGGTATACACCAAACGACAAACTCACGAGCTAAAGTTTGGCTTGACAATTCGATCGTGATTGACCATGATGACATCCAAGCTGCTTTCAATAAGTTCAAATTACATAAATTCAAAACAACTAAAAAACCTTCCGAACTTCAGGGTGTACACCAAGAGTACACTGTATGGAAAAATATAAAAATGAAAAAAATGGGTGAAAAGTGTGTACTTTACGCACATATGCCTAGGAGTGGAAAGACTTTTATGATGGTTGGTTCTTTTAAAGCTGATAACAGGTCTAATTATCTGGTAATCACTACAGCCCCAAATGAAACTGTGGACCAGTACAAGAAGGCCTGTAAGGGACACGGATACAAAGTGACACACCTTGGAGCCAAAACTAAACCCATCACTGAGGGTAAAAACATTATTTTGGTTTCGAAACAATTTTTGGACCGGCACGATGACATTGACTGGCTAAAGGAATTACAAATTGATATGGCTTTTGTTGATGAAGGGCACTATGGTGGTACTACTGAACTTGCACAAGATTCACTCAGACTCTACGCTCCAGATGCGTTTACTGTTTTTATGTCAGCCACACCCGACAAAATTAAGTACGCCTACGATATTCCAGAGTCTAACATTATACGTTGGGATCAAGAGGATATTAAACTATGCCAAAACATTGATAACCCCCAAAGTCGTATTCGATTGAAGGAGAAATATGGTCCTGATTTCATTGAAATTCTCAACACTTTCTCCGACCATCAAATCAAAAAGAAGTATTTGGAGTATCCAGATATGCACATTCTGACGCAATCACTTCCTGATGATGTTAAATCTGAAATCATCACCGAGACCGATGGTAGTTCTTACGGAATCTCCAACACTGCAATTTTTTCTTTGACGA
>Ga0181405_1000259_pt1 | contig 18445 bp, 18 predicted proteins | sample 28SPOviralmetaG_FD_130134 | JGI IMG/M metagenome (GOLD analysis project Ga0181405, IMG submission 130134) | Marine viral communities from the oligotrophic San Pedro Time Series (SPOT) site, San Pedro Channel, CA, USA - 28 SPOT_SRF_2011-11-29 | ecosystem: Environmental > Aquatic > Marine > Strait...
AGCCGCTACATGAAAGCATCGAATGAGCGCTATGGTAGAGGGCCGGTTCTATACGCCTTGCCCGATATCAAGACGCTGAACAAGGTGGTCGAGCTGACACTGAAAAATGCCAGCATTTCGATAGGCGGCGTGTTCACCGCTGTCGATGATGGCGTGTTGAATCCTCAGACCATCAGCATCGTGCCTGGAGCTGTTATCGGCGTCAGCTCAAATGGTGGACCGCGCGGCCCCTCCCTCGCGCCTCTGCCACGGTCTGGGGATGCTAATTTGAGCCAGATTGTGGCCAATGACCTCCGCGTCAATATCAAGAAGGCGCTGCTTGATGAGAGCCTGACGCCGGAAAACATGAGCGCCCGGTCAGCCACAGAAATAAACGCCAAGCTATCTGAGCTGTCACAGAACCTTGGCAGTGCCTTTGGCCGGCTGATATCTGAGACAATGTTCCCGATTGTGCGCCGCACATTGGAGCTGATGGATGAGATGGGCATGATTGACTTGCCGCTCAAGGTAAACGGCGTCCAGGTCCAGGTTGTGCCTATCAGCCCACTGGCCATGGCGAACAATGCTGAGAAGCTCAACGAGGTCGTGCAGTTCATGCAAATCAGTCAGAGCCTTGGCCCCCAGGGCCAGACACTGCTCAGAATGGATAAGGTGGGGGATTACATTGCTGACCAGCTCGGCATCCCGGCCCAGCTCAGAACAACACCGCAGGAGCGCCAACAGATACAGCAGCAGCTCATGGAAGCAGCTCAGATGGCAATGCAACAACAGGGCATGATGCCCGGACAAGAGGCCGCTGAATGAGCCAGGCAGAGAAGATTCGTAGCATCAACGCTCCCGGATGGGATGGCCTGGATGCAGATGCAGAGCCTATTCGCATCTACAATACAGATTTGCAGCGTGACATTGATATCCAGTTTAAGCGCTGCTTTGACACTGAGGCGGGGCAGAAAGTCCTGGAACATCTCAGGTCTATCACCATTGACCAACCGGCTTGGGTGCCGGGCGCTGAGCCGTCTTTTGGCTACGCGCGCGAAGGTCAGAACTCAATCATCAGAGAAATCGAGCAAAGGATGAAGAGAGCAAATGAGCCAAGACGATAACCAGCAGCCTGAGGAACAACCGGCAGAAGCGCCGGCTCCTGATGGATTGATGGCCCAAGCGGCTTTAGCTGAGGAGCAAGCGCAAGCAGATGAACAGGAACCAATCTCGCACCTCGCCCAGGACGAAGAGCAGCCTGAGGGCGAGGAGGAAGAAGTCATCTATGAGAAGCCGGATTGGTTCCCGGAGAAACACTGGTCTGAAAAGGACGGCCCGGACCTAGAGGGGCTGGTCAAAAGCAATAAAGAGCTAGAAAAGAAATTTCACCATGGCGACCACAAAGCGCCGGATGATGGCAAGTATGATACCGAGGTTCTAACTGAGGCCGGCTATGATATGCAAGACCCGCTGGTTCAGACCTATGTCGGCTGGGCTGCCAAGTATGGCATCAACCAGGCGGCGTTCTCCGAGCTTGCCGGCAGTATATCCGAGCTGGCCATGGAGAATGGCGCTCAGATGGAGGTTGATACCGAGGCCGAGCATAAGGCGCTTGGCAACAATGCGGATGCGATTATCAAGTCAAATATAGATTGGGCCGATGGCCTGACCCGCAAAGGCATCATTTCTGACGCTGAGCGGGAGGAGATAAACATCTGGGGTGGCACCGCTATTGGGCAACGCTTGATGCAGAAGGTGCGCCAGATGACTGGCGACTTGTCTCGCATCCCGATTGCTGACGTGGCTGAGGCCGGCGAAGGCGAGACAGACTTTAAAGCCCGGATGTCCAGCATGATGGCTGACCCCAAATATGGCAGCGACCAGGCCTATACGCGGTCTGTCGAGATGGAGTTCAATAAACGCTACGGAACCTAATTAGCGCGGTTCTAATCCAAAGGGGTCCGCGTTAATGGGAGGGGGTTTTTTTTGAAACATTTTTCCCCCTCCCGCCATACATAATCTAGATGTAGCCATTGCAGTGTTTACAAGCTACAGCTTGTGGTATATCCTCCGATTTGACTGATAACCCGACAGGGCCGGTCTGGCGTGGAGAAATCCACCGTGCGTGACGTTTCGCGTAGCCAGGGCCGGGGACTCCCCGACAACCCGCAAGGCGATGAGTTTTGTGTGTTTCAAACGAGGAGTGACAATCATGTCAACAAATCTATCTCCAGCGTTTGTTCAGCTATTTGATGCAGAGGTTCATCAGGCATATCAGTCTGCTGCTGTTCTGCGAAATGCTGCTCGGACGCGAACCGGGGTTGTCGGAGATACCGTCAAGTTCCCGAAGGTGGGCAAGGGTCAGGCGTCAGTACGCACTCCCGCCACTGATGTCGTGCCTATAAACGCTAGTTTTTCTCAGGTTTCTTGCAGCCTTACTGATTTTGTGGCCGCAGAATATTCTGATGTGTTTAACCAGGCGAAGGTCAACTTTGACGAGCGTCAGGAACTAGCACAAGTCGTGGGTAACGCCATTGGCCGCCGTGAGGACCAGATTATCATTGATGCTCTCAATGCTGCATCTGCTGGCTCAACAGTCGCCAAGACCGTGGTCACCAGTGGTTCAGCCGCTGCATCCAATCTGAATGTCGGCAAGATTATCGCTGCCAAGAAAGCATTGGACGCGAAAAACGTACCGCCAACAGACCGGCACTTTGTCATCCACGCCAACAATCTGGCTGGATTGCTTGGTGATGAGCGAGCCATTTCTAGCGATTTTCAGACACTGCAAGCGCTGGTTCAAGGCAACATCAACACCATGATGGGCTTCCAGTTCCACATTGTTGGTGACCGTGATGAGGGTGGCTTGCCACTTTCAAGCAGTGACCGCACCGGCTTTGCGTTCCACCGCTCTGCGATTGGTGTGGCTGTAGGCATCGCGCCAAAGACAGAAGTCAACTACATCCCAGAAAAGACATCGTTCCTAGTGACCGCGATGTTGTCAATGGGCAGTGTGGCGATTGATGTCGATGGCATCGTTGATGTCGTAATGGACGAGTCATAGGAGGACTGACAAATGGCATTTGCAAGAGCGGGTTGGAACCCAATCGGCGGTCAGTCTAAAAAAGGCACCGCCCCTCAGTTGTTTACCTACACAACGACAGACACAGTTGCGACAGTTAACACTGCTGCATACTTCAATGACGTGTCTGACGATGTATCAGTCGGGGATGTTATCATTTCGGTAACCTCCACCGGCGGCACATTGGCGTCATCGATACACACGGTTGTATCAAATGCGTCTGGTGTAGTGGACGTTTCTGACGGAACAACTATCGCGCAAACCGATAGCGACTAATAGAACGGGGCCGGTTCGCCGGCCCCTTCCCTTCTGGAGGTTGAGATGGCGGTTGGTGACACCGAGGTTAGCGTTTGTAACAAGGCCTTGCTCCTCCTGGGTGCAGAGGCCATCACGTCATTTAGCGATGGAACACCGGCAGCTCAGGCTTGTAGCACCCTGTTCACCGAGGTCAAAATGCAGACCTTTGGGATGTACCCCTGGTCGTTCACCATAGCCAAGGCGGCTTTGAACCGGGACACAGTCAGCCCGGCAAACGAATACGAACATCAGTATATATTGCCAAACGACATGGTCACCGGCGTTCCAAGAGCGGTGAGAACCAGCTCGCTGGCTGGCGCTGCCCTGTTCAAGGTTTGGGAGATAGCGCAGTCAAGCACCGGCGGGGCCGTACTGATTACTGACGCAACAGAGATTCACATTGATTACCAGAAAGCAGTCAGCGAGGGCTTGATGCCTTCCTACTTTGTGCAGCTCCTGGCCTACCAGATGGCTTGGCACCTGGCTGAGGTAATCACTGACCAGACTACAAAATCAGAATATTGGCGCTCGGTTGCCCTTGGCACCGCCGCTGAGAGTCTTAGAGGTGGATATTTCCGTCAGGCAGCAAACATTGATGCCGGCGGTCAGACCCCCTCGGTTGTTGGTGACTATCTGCTTGTGGATGTTAGATGAGCCGGATACAGCAATATCAGTCGAGCTTTACTGTTGGTGAGCTGGACCCCCTGCTCCGGGGCCGTATAGACTTGCAGCAATATTACAGCTCGGTTGACGTGGCTGACAATGTGATATTTGAGCCGCAAGGCGGGTTCAGCCGGCGTCCCGGCCTCAAGTTCCTGCTCGACATCACTTCCGACAATGCGGCCAATGGCACGGTACTGATACCCTTTGAGTTCAGCACGACACAGAACTTTATGATTCTTGCCTCAGCTCAGAACACCACCTCGACAATCAGGTTTCGGTTCTTTGCCAATGCGACACTGCTTACCAATATCAACAGCACTGGCAACGACTATCTGGATTATTCGGTTGGCACCCTCTATGAGGTTAGCAACTTTGATATGAGCAAGCTGTATTTCACGCAATCAGCCGACACGCTGATAATGACGCATGAGAACTTTGCGCCTTTCAAGATTGTGCGCGGGGCCAACAATACCACCTGGACAGCCTCGGCTCTAAGCCTGACGATTCCGAAGCTGGCAACAAGCCTGTCCACAACCAACCCCCTATCAACCATAACGCCCAGCGCGGTTGACGGGACCATCAAGATAACATCATCCAATAGCCAGTTTGGCGATGCGATGGTGGACCAATACATCAATGCTCTAAATGATTTTGGCCGCGCCAGGATTACAAGATTTATCAGCGCGACTGTCGTTGAGGCCGTGACCGAGGTGCCGTTCTTCAATACTGATGGGCTTGAGAACACTAATTCAACCAGCCCCCCAACACTCAACTGGGAGGTTGAATCTGGACATGAAGATGCCTGGTCGAACACCAGGGGCTGGCCGCGTACCTGTTCATTCCATGAAGGGCGCTTGTATTTTGGCGGTAGCGCTACTTTCCCCAATACGCTCTTTGCCAGCAAGGTAAGCGACTTTTTCAACTTCAAACCGGCTGAAGCGCTGGATGATGATGCCATTATCGTGACGCTCTCAACCGATAGCGTTAACGCAATCAATGCGCTGCGCTCTGGTCGTGACCTTCAGATATTCACCAGCGGGGCTGAGTTCTTTGTCCCGCAAGCAGACCTGGACCCCATCACCCCATCAAACATCACCGTCAAGTCAGCCACAAGGCGCGGCTCTAAGTTCGGCATCCGGCCCCAGGCTGCTGAGGGTGGCACTCTGTTTATTCAGCGCCAGGGCAAGGCCTTGCGCGAGATGCTGTTCTCAGATGTTGAGCTTAGCTATGTGGCCAACAATATTTCACTGCTTAGCAGCCATATGATTGTGGACCCTCATCGTATGGCTCTAAGACCAGCCACTGACACCACCGAGGGTGATTTGCTCTTGATAGTCAATGGTAGCAGCTCAACGGGCTACAGAGCCGACAGCGCCGGCTTTACCGGCACCATTGCTGCTTTCATGCTGAACCGGCCACAACAGATTGTAGCGCCCTCCTCCTTCACGACAGATGGTGACTTTGTCGATGTTGGCGTTGACCAGGAGGATATCTATGTCGTGGTCAAACGAACTATTAGCAGCTCAACCAAATATTATCTGGAAGTGTTTGACGATGATAGGACAACTGATGCTGCTATTCAGTATTACAACAGCCCATCATCCCCGGACCAGGCACTACCCGGAAGCACCACTGCCGGGAGCTTATCGCACCTTGAAGGCAAGACGGTTAAAATCATTAGAGATGACATCGTTGACACCGATGCGACTGTCAGCTCAGGGCAAGTAACCATGGGCGGTGTTCCGACCTCCTACGCCGAGGTCGGCATCAATTACAATGTGACAGTCAAGACACAGCCATTTGAGCCGCGCCTTAGCAGCGGCACGGTTCAAGGGCAGCGCCGGCGCATCCTAGAGGTGACGCCCATTTTGCATCGTTCCCAAAACCTAACGCTGAATGGGCGTGAGATATCTCTCCAGACATTGCCACTGTCTGGCTCCGGCGCTGTTCCGACTTTTACCGGCATCAAGAAAACGCAAGGCTTCCTGGGATATGACCGGGATGCACAGATAACAATCAGCCAAAGCCAGCCGGTGTTCTTTACCGTCCTGGCGATGGACTACAAGGTGAGTATAGGACAATAAAATGGCAGGACCAGAGTTAGTTGTATTAGCCGCCATAACCACTGCACTCACTGCAAAGGCGCAGTTGGATGCCGGCAAAGCTGAGCAGTACGCTCTAAATGCCCAGGCCAAGCAAGCAGAGCTGCAAGGCAGAACAGAGGCATTGAAGTACAAGCAGCAAGGCAACCAGATACTGAACAACCTGGAAAAGGTGCTGGCTGCAAACGCGGCTAGAGCTTCTGCCGGCAACATGGACCCCATGGCATCCGGTACAACCACCGATTTGATTGCGGGCCTAAACATCCGCGAGGGCGTCAGTGATTTCCAGATATCCAGGTCGAATGCTGACATAGCCAAGAAGATGAGCAAGTACCAGGCCGGGATGCTGAGGACTGCCGGTTCTAATGTGATGAAAGCAGCCCGGACCCAGGCCTTCATAACAATTGGAAAAGGAGCTACATCGGCTAACGAAATATATCCACTAGAAAATTTCAAGGGCGGGGCAACTGACTGATGGCAGAGCAAGTAAGAGTCAGACGCCCGAATGTAGCGCTCCGCATCCCCGAAGTGAGGTTTTCGGCGCAAGAGGCTGAGGCCAGGGCCAAGTCAGGCATAGCGCAGTCATTGCAGCGGATGTCCAACTATTTCCTGCAACAGGCTGAGCAGAAGGCCCAGATTGAGGGCGCTGAGTATGGCGCAGCTCAGGCACCGACTGAGCAGCAAATTCAGGACGCAGCTCAGCGTGGTGAGGAGCTGGAGTTGCCAGGCGACCAGACCACCGTTTTTGGCAGGGCAGCTCGCAAGGCGGCACTGTCGATAGCCAGCGATGAGGTTGCAGCCCAAGCATCGAAAGCGCATACGCAGATTGTCGGTATTTTTGATACGTTGCTGCAAGATGATGAAATGCCAGCCGAAACCAGGCAATCAATTCTTGATGGTCTAGGTGTGCCAGATGACTCGCCGCAATCATTTGCCCTTGCCTTGGATACGGCTACGGCTGGCTATGCCTCGGTTCTGGATGAAAGAGCGCCGGTTTTATCACGCAAGTTCCGCGCCCAAATGTCCATAGCCGCCAATGGCAAATGGAACACATATCTCGATGCTTATGTGAAAAAGAATAATGAGAAAGCTGAGGCCAGTTTCAGAACCAGCCATTCTGATATCTTCAGCTCAAATGAGATTGCTCAGCTATTAAAACAGCCAGACGGTATCGGAAAATTACAAGACTTGCGTAAAGAACAGCTCGCCAGGGCAGTAACTTTTTTAGGCGGCACCTCCCTTGAGACCTTCATCAAAAACATGGATACCATCGAAAAACAGGCGGCTGAGAAAATTTTGACTGATGGCGTTTTCCAAGGCGAAAACCCGGCTGAGGACATCAAGCTCATACAAACTGGCTCCAACATAGGATTTTCTGACGGCATGAAAAATGCGGTCAAGATACTGCGCGACCAGGGGGTAAGTGATACCGATATCGCTGCCGCTCTCAGGACTGAGAGAACTGCAAGGCTAAAAGACATAGAGGCAGAAGAAGAAGCAAAGGAAGAGGACGCAAAAGAAAAAGAACAACAGCAACTAGGTCTAGCTATAACGGCTATGTCAGACGGTGATGCAGAAGCATTTGATGAAGCCGTTACAATCATTGACAGGACGGACCCGCCCAAGGCCGCTGAGCTACGGCAAAAGTTTGCAGAGGGTGGTAGACGGCGCACCACGTCCGACCCTGACGTTGTCGAGGCGCTGACAAAAAAAGGATACAACCTTTCTTTTGGCGATGTCGCCCTAGCGTTTGACCAGCTTAGCAACAAGGACCGCAAAACCTTTGTTGCTAAAGCCGAAAGTAACGAAAGTGATGAGTTCCAAGCAGCAGTCAACTTTATGCGGGGTGAACTCAAGGTTCCGGTAGATGTACAAGAGCTTGCATCAGATAATGACAATTACAAAAAAGCACAACTATTTGCCAACCTAAAAGGCGAACTACAACGCAGATTGGACGAAGCTAAAAAAGAGCAAATCAACATAAACACTCAAGCGATTGCTGAGCAGCTTCTCAGGGAGAACGACCAAGAGTTTTCTGACATAGTTAAAAGACGCCTTGTAAAAACTGGCAAGGATTTAATTGTAAACTATAACTCGCTTCTTCAAGGCGCTGACCCCAATAACTTCCCGCCCTTGGAGACTGACGATTTTGATAGAGCCATCAGCATTTTTGAAAACCTCAAGTCTCTAAGGAGTGTAAACAATTTTAGACAGATACCGCCACAAATGAAGGCAACTAGCGTACCTCAATATTCCAGAATTATTGATGGCCTCAAAGCAGCGAGGGATGCACAATGACCGATATCATGCAAGCCCGGCGCGAATCCCACGACTATAGGTCTCAGCCTGGTCTGCCGACTGAGCGCATCACCGGCCAGGCTTTCTACCCCGGCGCAGATGCCCCTAGAACAGAGAACACCGTCATGGAAGGCCTCGCTGATTTGCCCAAGGCTGTTGGCAGCGCAGCTGCTGGCTTGGCTTCTGGAGCTGTCGGCATACCCGGCGACCTAGCAGCTCTAGCTGGTGGTCTTGCCAGCGCTATGTTTCCTGGCGACCAGGGCCGCATAGAGGCGGCAACAGATACCATGACCAAGATATCTGAGGCAGTTGGCTCAGAGCGATTCCTGGGGCTTTACAGAGACTTTGTGAACAATAGCGATTTCGATGATGAAGATAAAAAGATGATGCTTGATGTCGCTGAGGGCAGCTCATTCTTTAGCGTACCGGGTGCGGGTACAATAGCTGCAACCAGTCGTGGCGCTATCAAAGAGGGCGTGGTTGCTGCTGGCAAGGCGGCTGATGAGCGGATTGCTGAGCGAGCTGCTGATACCGGGGTGACACTAGCGGCCGGGGCTGACCCGATGCCGGCCATCGACAAAGCGCTATCGGTAGCTGGGCGCAGTGTCAGGCCTTCAACTGAAGAACTGAAAAAGGTTCTTGATTTGCGAGCGCAGCAAATGGAGCTGCCGGTGGCTAAGAGGCTGAAGCCCCGGACAGACCAGCCACTTTTTGAGCTAGACTATCAAAAAAATATTCCAGAACAAAAAGAAGTGCCGGTTCCAAGAGCGCCAGAAGGCAAGACTTTGCCGAAGTTTAATCGGGCCGCCAAAGTAATAGAAATGTCAGACCAGATAGCAGATGTTCTGGCTAAAAGAGCGCAACCCTTTGTTGGGACCAACGTACAGTTTTTCTATCACACTGGGCCTATCATCGACAAAGCTGTGTCGCTTGGCATCCCAGAAGATAGAGCCAGAGCGCAGCTCCGTAAGTTTGCAGAGAACTATGCGGCCACAAGCCCAAAGACTGAAACAGAGCCAAATTTGAGAAGCGCTAGTTTGGTCACAGCAAAGCAAAAAGCTGGGCTACGTCCGACCGATATTATCGGCGTTGGTAGCGGAGGTGTAAACGAAAAGGGATATCCTATGATGATAAACCCTGGAGGTTTGCATCTAAAATTGATAGACGCGGCAGCGGCTGAAGGGTTTAATTTTGACACCAATCCAAAGCCAGCAACGTTTGTTGAAAATGTTTCCGGCAACCTCTCTGGAGTTACAGCCGACACTCACGCTATTCGCGCGGTATTTAGCGCCATGAATGAGATTGAGCCAGGTTCTGTTCCTCTTGGTTTTATTGGTGGCAAGCAAACTAAAACAATGAGCGCACCTGAAGTTCGCAAGCAAAATCAGGACAACTATAAAAAAGACCCATCGACATTAAATGTAGCAACAATGATTGCTGATACACTAGGTTCGCAAAAAATAGACGGCAAAGATGTACAAACAGAATATGCCGTTTTCAGTGACATATACAAAAAGGTAGCTGAAAAACTAGGTGTCCAGCCAGCCGAGGCACAGTCATTGTCCTGGTTCGCTAACGGTGAAAAAACCGGCTTGGGGTCTGCCCCCAAAACCATCGTGGAACTAATTGATGAGCGTGTTGATGTAACCGCTCAAGCACTGAACCAATCGAAGGATGAGGTGTTCAAAAAGTTCATGCAAGGCTCAATACCGTTGCTGTCTCTTGGCGGCTTGACCTTGCTTGATACTGGCGCTGCTCAAGAAATGATGGAGGTGCCTGATGGCCAAGATTCTTAAAGTAGCCGCTGAATCACTGGCCAAGGTTGCCAAGGGCGCTGAGGAGCGCAGCTATGGGAGCCGTTTGCCGGATGATGAGGTAAGCAAGCTGCCAGGTGGCGACATGGTCATAAAGGCCATGCCCAATGACGATTTCATGGCACTCAATCAAACGCTGGAGAAAGCTGGCTTTCAGCAAGGCCTCAACGTCCAGCGCATTGGCGAAATCTTCAACATGGAGCCTGGCGACTTTGACATTGAAAAGCTGCTGACTAACATCAAAGAAAACAACAAGTCGCTGTTCAATGAGATGCGGCGTGAGCAGCGAAGCATGGACGCCATGATGGCTGTCGCTGAACAAACTGGCTTTGATGAGGTCGTCTATAAGTTTCTCAACAGGCAAAAGGGTCAGCTCAAAAATTCAGATGAGGTTCTGGCCGGCCTGGTTGCAGTCATACAGCTTGGCAGAGATATGCAGTTTGGGGCCAGGCAAGCGCTGGCTATGACAGATGAGGTGGCAAAAGCTGAGGCTTTCAAAAAGCTCCGCATCCTGGCCACAGTGCAATCCAACCTCAGCGCCTCGGTGGCCGGCAATGTCAGTGAGTTTGGCCGAGGGCTGTCGGTAGTGTCGAACATCTCCAAGCTGGAAGGTATGAACCTCAGCAACTACTCAGCTCAGCTAGATGAGTTTGTGCAGGGCATGGATGATGGTCTTATTGACTATCACTTGGAGACATATCTGAGGCTGCAAAACCCAGCAGCCAAAGCAAAGTATGCAGAAGCTGGGTGGGGCCAACAGGCCTATGACTTTGCTATGGAAGCCTACATCAACGCCCTCCTTTCAAGCCCGGTGACCCATGTCGTCAACATGGCCGGCAATGCGGTGTTCCAGGTACAGACACTTGCTGAGCGAGGGTTAGCTGGCGTGATTGGCAATATCAGGACGCTGGGCGGCAGACGCGGTGAGATAGGCGACCAGCGCTATATGGGTGAGGCAGCGGCTGAGGCTTACGGCCTTATGATGGCGCAAAAGGATGCCCTTATTCTTATGGGCAAAACTATGGTCACTGGTGAAAGCGCCGACCAGGTTACCAAGATTGACCTTAAAAACCGCCGGGCCGTAGGCAGTACAGACAACCTGGCTGATATAGCAAGCTCAATCAATCAAGGTGATTTCTTCAAGGCAGCGGTAGATTCATTCGGCGTTGCATCTCGGATACCAGGCCGGATGCTGGCAACCGAAGATGAGTATTTCAAGGTTATAACGATGCGCCGGGTACTGTACCGGGAAGCGCACCGGGCCATGCAGATATCCTATCAGACAGCAAGAAAGTCAGGCTTGTCACGCGATGAGGCAAAGGCGTTGTCTGAGTCCAAATATGTCCAGGTGATGACCAAGCCGCCCAAAGATGTCAACGACATGATGACCGAGGAAGCTCGCAAGATGACCTTCCAGGGAAAGCCTGACGGTTTCTTTGGTCGGGTTGGGCCACTAATCCAATCTGTGCCTGGCATGAAAACAGTGGTGCCGTTCTACAATACGCCGACAAACATCATCAATGAGGTGTTCGACAGGACGCTAAACTGGTCGCCTTTGTACAAGGCCATCAAGGGTGACATCAGCGGCAAGGAGCTGGATGACGCGCTTGCCAAGCTCGCATTAGGCAATGGCACTGCTATGGCCATGTATCATTTGGCTAACGGCGACTATGGCGATGACATCATTGTGACAGGCCGGCTTGGCAAAGAGTTCTCAACGCGGCTCAACATCAGCGGCTCAGCCAAGGTTCCCCCCTACTCTATCGGCCTCAAGCAGGAGGATGGCAGCTATCGCTTTGCATCCTTCAGCCGGTTCGACCCCTTATCAGCCACATTAGCCATGGGCGCGGATATGGCTGAATATCTGCGCTATGAGGATGACCCCAATGTCATAGCGGCTTTGAGCAAATCATATGTTTTATCTGTTGCTCAATACGCTACCAGCTTGCCTTTCTTGCAGGGCGTATCCGAGCTGACATCAGCGGCCGGTGGGAGCTTCCAGACGCAAGAAGATTTCTTTGAGCGCATGAGTAAGTTTGCAGGGACGCAAATCGGCAATGTTGGCACTAATGTTCTGGGCAATACAGACCGTGCTTTGTTTGGTCTGCCGTCTTATGCGACAGAGTTTTTGAGCGGCGGCGAGTACCAGCTCATCACCCAGACTAGCTTTGGCGCAATGATGGAGCGGATGCAAGACCCGATGGCTAACAGCACAAAGCTGCCGCCAGGCGTGGACCCAATCACCAACAGTCTATACACTGAGGCACCCGTATTCATGCAGGGTTTCTATACATCCCTGCAAAAGGCCAAGGCCAGAAATGCTAACTTTTCCGCTGATTTACCGCTCGGTCTTAATTTTTGGGGAGAGCCTAAGGTGCAGGGCGAGGGCCGGATTGATGAATACTTCAATCCAATCCGCATACAAACAGGCGAATACAGTGACTTAGACCAAGAGCTTATTCGTTTGTCTGAGATTGGCATGGGTACGTTTCCATTCCACCGGGATAGGGTCGAGGGCGTCAAGCTCAACTCAGAGCAATTCAACAATTATGTAAGGTATGTAAACGAAGTGGACGCTAATGGCAGGGTGCTAGGTGACCCTGGATATAAGCCTGAGGAAGCGTTGTTGCCGGCACTTAAAAGCGCTGTCAGCTCTACTGAGTATTTTACGATGCAGTTTGACGAAGAGCGGTTTGAAGAGCTATCGGGCATCCTGACTGACAGAAGGGCCAGTGCTAGGGCTGTCTTGAAAAAGACTGACCCAAGCCTCAATGCGAGGTTGAGCTTTGGAGAACAGTGACAAATGCGTGTTAAAAGTGTACATATAGCAGAAGGAAGGTAGAGGATATGGCTACGTTTAGTGTAAACGACCAGGCACGGCGAGCGGTTGCGACAGCAAACGGCAGCAATGATAGTTTCAGCTTTTCTTTCCAGGTAAACGCCACCACTGACGTAAAGGTCTATGTCGATGGCACACTGAAAACTGCCGGCTCGCACTATGACATTGTAAACAGCTCAGCGGCTGCCGGCCTCAATACTGATGGCACCGGGGTTGCTAAGTTTACTGGCGGCAATGTTCCGGCGAATAATGCTATTGTCACTATTCTCTCTGATGTCCCGGTTGCCCGGACCTCGGTCTATACAGCCGGCGGTAACATAACTGCTACCAGCCTGGAAGCCGACCTCGACACATTGACAATGGTTGTGGGTGACCGCGAGGAGCGTGACGGTAGAGCGCTGACTGCGCCGGTCAATGACGCGGCTGACGTGGATATGACACTGCCGGCCAAGGATACGCGGAAAGGCACGGTGCTAGGATTCAATGCAACTAGCGGCAATCCTGAGGCTGGCCCAACCATTGCGGATGTTTCATCCTTGTCAGCAATTACCGCTGATATTGCAGCTCTCGCAGACATTGAAGATGGCACTACTGCAACAGATGCTATATCAGGTGTTGCTGCGATTGCATCGAACGTTACTACGGTAGCTGGAATAGCAAGTAATGTAACAAGCGTTGCCGGGGCAATAACAAATATAAACTTACTGGCTCCATCTGATGTTCGGGCTGACATGGCGCTGCTTGCAACAACAGATGTCATAGCTGATATGGCCCTGCTCGCCACCACTGATGTCATAGCTGATATGAACACGCTGGCCACCAGCGATATTGTGTCAGACCTAAACACCTTGGCCACCAGTGATATCGTGTCTGACATCAATGTTCTGGCAACCAGCGATATTGTCAGCGACTTAAACACATTGGCGACCAGTGACATTGTCAGCGACATCAACACACTTGCCACGTCAGATATTGTCACTGACCTAAATCTGTTGGCGACCTCAGATTTTGTTAGCGACCTAAACACACTGGCTACGAGTGATTTCGTATCAGATTTGAACGCGGTTCAAGCAATAGCCAGCAACGTGACAACGGTTGCCGACAACTCATCGAACATCAATACAGTGGCATCAAACATAAGCACAATTAGTGCCAAAGCACCAGCGGCTGGTAGTTCTGACATCGTCACAACTGGCGCACTTAACTCTGGCAGCATTACCAGCGGCTTTGGCACGATTGATACAGGGTCATCTGCTATAACTACCACAGGCGTAATCACTGGCGGCACCTTAGAGGCTACTGCCGACACCTCTGCTGGTGACAACGCAGCGATTGGATTTACCAGCGCAGAGGGTCTAATCCTGACAGGACAGGGTAGCACCAGTGATATTACTTTTAAAAATGATGCTGACACTACTGTTTTTAGTATTCCCACTGGCACTGATGATATTTCGTTTCCAGATAACGCTGCCATATTGATGGGTGCGGGTAATGATTTAAAAATATTCCATAATGGCAGCAATTCTCAGATAAATGACTTATCCACTGGAAACCTCCAGCTTCTTAGCAACGGTGCTGGAGTTGATGTTTTAAAAACTGACGGTGAAGTGATGGCTAAATTCATCACTGACGGCGCAGTTGAACTATATCACAACGCCGTAAAAAAATTAGAAACCAGTGCATCTGGCGTGGACATCACAGGGGCGTTGGCAACCAGTGGCCAAGTGCAAATCGGCGCATACTCTCCAGCATCAGATGCAATACTGTCAGCGGTTGATAGTGGCAATGGGCTTGAGTGGGGTCACGCTAATGCTTCTGGCTACAGAAGTACACTTGGTGCTTTTTCTGGCGGGGGTGCGCCGTTTATTGCTCTAAGCGCAGAGGCTGGAACCAACGCAAATACATTTAGAACAAGAGGCATTGCTGGTTCAGTAATTACTACGGACAACGCTGGTGCTTTGGTTGTTCAACAAGTAACTACCGCGTCTGCTGATAATCAATCAGGAACGGAGAGGATGCGCCTCGACAGCAGTGGCAATCTGCTGGTTGGCACTACGACTAACGACATCTATGACAGCACCAGTGAAGTAGGCAGTCAAATAAGCGATGGTTATCTCGCTGTGGCAAGAGCGTCAACGGTTGCCTATTTTAACCGTCTTTCGTCTGACGGTGAAGTTGTAATGTTCCGCAAGGGTGGCACAACGGTCGGCTTAATCAGCACATACAGTGGTGACCTTGCTATCGGTACAAACAATGTTGGGTTGCGATTTATCGACTCAACAGATGCAAATGCGCTACGGATTGTCCCAAGCAACATTGGTAGCAGCACTGATGTGGATGCCTCTCTTGATTTGGGCATGAGCAGCGCACGTTTCAAAGACGGCTATTTCAGCGGCACAGTTTTCTGTGTGCAAATTCGTGGGGTGTCTGACACGAACACAGGAATTGATGTTACTGGCAGTGATATCATTGCTTTCAAAACTGGCGGCAGTGAGAGGGCTAGGATTACATCTGGCGGCCGCGTTGGTATTGGACAAAGCAGCCCAGCAGGTCGTCTTGATGTCAATAACAATGGTGCAACAACTGAAACCCTAATGATATTAAGCGATTTTGGCGGCACTGGCGCACATACTCAAATTTCATTTAACAACACAAATGGTCAAGTTGGAACAATAAATACATCAGGAAGTGCAACCTCTTTTAACACCTCATCAGACAGACGGCTTAAATCAAACATCCAAGATGCTGCGTCTGCATCGTCTAAGATTGACGCGATGCAAGTGCGTCAGTTTGACTGGAACGCAGATGGTTCTCATCAAGACTATGGACTAATCGCACAGGAGCTTCAGCCTATTGAACCAATGGCAGTCTCAGGTAATGCCGACAGCGATGAGATGATGGGCGTTGATTACAGTAAATTGGTTCCAATGCTCATCAAGGAAATACAAGAATTACGTAGTCGTGTGGCTACTTTAGAAGCCAGCTAATAGGAGTAAACGATGGCAACGACAATGACATTTGAATACCCACAGTTAGACAGGGTTGCCAAAGATGGCGACAATGTTGATGTGGTTCAGACAATCCACTGGAGAGTAAACTGCGTTAGTGATTCTGACAAAGACGCTGATGGCAACTTTCTCACAGCAACCCAATACGGCACAACTGCAACAGCGGTTGAAGAAGGCGCGGAGTTTGTGGCTTACAATTCCATTACAAAAGATTGGTGCAAGGCCAAAGTTCTGGCTGATTTGGGGCAGACAGAAGCAGAGCTAAAAGCTGCGCTGGACGCAGATATTGCAGAAAAGAAAACGCCAACTACTTTAACCGGCGTCCCATCGGGGTGGTAAAAATGAGTGATAACGTAATCAGCATTAACGGTGTTGAGCATGACGCGGAAAGTCTTAGCGACCAACAACGGTATTTCATCGGGCAAATTAAAGACCTTGAAACGAAGGTGAACAGCCTCAAGTTTCAGCTCGACCAGGTTCAAGTGGCGCATCAGGTCTTTGTTAACCAGCTCATTCAGTCTGTTGAACCGGCTAATGAAGAGGCCGAGCTGACCCAATAATTTTTTGCATGAGGTGTACAATGTTCAGTAGCATCAAAAGGATTTTGCACACACTTGGGAGGACATTCATGCCCCATCTTTACGACTTAAACCCTCAGCTTAAAAAAGAGCCGGTGGCAACTGTGGAAAAAAAAGCTGCACCTAAGAAGGCAGCGGTCAAAAAAGGACGACCCAAGAAAAAATGATGGACCTGGTTCATATCATAGATGGATTGATAGGGGTTGTGGTTCTGGGCTTTGGCTATTGGGCCTCGACCTTGGCGGCTGAGGTAAAGCGCCAGGGTATCCTGCTTTCCAAAACACGCGAAGAAACGGCGGCCACGTATGCCAGCCGGGCAGAGCTGCGCGATGAGCTGCGAGCCATGACGGAGTCATTCATCCGTTTAGAGCAAAAGATAGAGCGATTGTTTGAACGGGCCGAATGATGTGGAAACGATTGTTGCGTTTGCCCTTTATGTTTTCGTTGACGGTAAACAGGTGCCTGAGGTGATGAAGTTCCGCGATGTAAATGAATGCACGTTCTTTGCTCAGAAGCTCAACCAGCAATCGAACCGGGATAAGGTAACCGCGTACTGCGTTCCTGAGGCCGTTTCTAAGGATATGAAGGTGTACTGATATGGACCCGGTTAGCTGCATGGCCACCGCCTCTGCCGCATTTGGTGTTCTCAAAAAAGGCTTTGCGGTTGGTCGAGATATAGAAAGCATGGCATCAGATTTGTCGAGGTGGATGGGTGCGCTGTCTGACCTTGATATGCTGGAGAAAGAGGCAAAGAACCCCCCGATATTCAAGAAGCTGTTTAATGGAAAGTCTGTAGAACAGGAAGCCATTGAAGCGTTTGCAGCAAAAGAAAAAGCGCAGCAACAGAGATACGAATTACAGCAATGGATTAGCATGACCCTTGGTCGTAAGAAGTGGGACGACCTTGTGAAAATGGAAGGGTCTATTCGTAAGCAACGCCAGGAAACTCTTTATAAGCAAAGACAGCGCCGACAGAAGTTTGTTGAGATTGTTGCCTGGATAATGGTGGCGGTGGTAGCTGCTGCATTGCTTACTCTGTTTGTGTTGTTCTTAAAAGGACAGGCTGCCAGCGCGGGCGGGGAGATGGTCACTTGCCGCAAGGTCAAATGCGAGAAGCTACACAACAAGCAAACTGTCTGCGTTTTTCGAGGCGCAAACAACACCATAGAAACGCAGTTTTTTCAGTACATGGAGTTCATACCAAACGAGTATCAATGCAAGTATGACCCTTACGCCAAGAAAGAAATGACCATTCAGGAGACACTCAAAGCTGTTACGGAGAGTCAGAAGTGACACCCAAAAAGCTAGAGCCTGATAGCGAGTTTTCCAAGTATGACATGGACGGGGATGGGACTGTCAGTGACTTGGAACTAGAGAGGGCGCGAGAAATACGAGAGTTCGAGGACCGCTCAAGAAAGCACCTGGCCCAGCTCCGGCTGGCTCGCTACAGCCTCATAGCTATCGGCGTTTACACTCTGCTTTTGTTTGCACCGTTCATTCCTGATGAGCGCATCAAATTGCTGAGCGCAGTATCAGACCTTTTTTACATAAGCCTCTGCTCAGTGGTCGGGGCTTACATGGGATTCACTACCTGGATGGATAGGAAATAAAATGCTCGGAGTTCTAGCAAGCATCCTCGGCAACGGCGAGGTCATAAAAAAAGGCATGGACCTCATTGACGATGTCCACTCTTCAGATGAAGAAATGGAGCGGGTCAAAGCCCAGGCCAAAATTGACACCATGAAGGCCTACGCACCGTTCAAGGTGGCTCAGCGCTGGCTGGCC
>Ga0181405_1000264_pt1 | contig 18292 bp, 9 predicted proteins | sample 28SPOviralmetaG_FD_130134 | JGI IMG/M metagenome (GOLD analysis project Ga0181405, IMG submission 130134) | Marine viral communities from the oligotrophic San Pedro Time Series (SPOT) site, San Pedro Channel, CA, USA - 28 SPOT_SRF_2011-11-29 | ecosystem: Environmental > Aquatic > Marine > Strait...
GCTTTTATTCTAGAGCTTACGTTAGAGTTTTTAACATATAGATTAGGATTACCTCTTTCTGTTATACCAAACAATTTTAAAAATTCTGAAGTCTTTATATCTCTAGCAGGTTTCTTAGTCCAAGGTGTTAAGTTATCTTTTCTAGTTCCTTTATTATAGAAAGCTTCTAACAATACTTTTTGAACTCCAGTTGCTTTGTCTGGTCTAGTAACATACTTAGGCTCTTTACTAGTTCCTACATTTACCCTTTTAGTAGTGTGTTGTTTTGGTAATAACCCGTAAAATAAATCAGGATTATTATTAATAAATATCTGAGCATTTTTAACATCTGACTTAGTTAAATTACCAGGCTTTGGTTTTATACCAAACATTTCTTGAGTTTCTTTAGCAGCTAAATCTTTTAAGCTTTTGTAAGTTTTATCTTCAAGAAATTTTTCTTGTAATTCTTTTTCAACTGGTATTTTTCTTTTAATTTCAGCTACGACTTTATCAGCTTTACTACCTAGTTTTTTAGAAACAGTTATACCTTTCCTACCTGTGGAAGAGCTTTCTTCTGAAGCTATTAGTGCATCTTCAGGCGTCGCGTCTTCAGATTTAATATCAAACTCTTTTTCTCCCTCTGCTCTTTCTTGCCCTAGTCTTTTAGATGTTGGTTTTTCAGCAGATTCAACTCCAAGTCTAGTTGCTAATGAGTTCATTCTTTGCATGCCTCTATTAGCCATAAATCTATCAAAAGCTATAGGATTACCATCTTTATCTTTTTTATTAGGGTCAAATTCTCTAGCTATTTCTTGAAGCTCTGTTTTGGCACTTTCTAAATATGTTTTTCTATCTAAACCTGCTTTTTCTCTAACGTTGACTGGTATACCTTTATAGAACTTAGTAAAAGCTCTATTAGCAACCTTATTAACCATTGTTTCAACTTTTTCTTTTTCTACACCTTCAACCTCTTTAGTTAAGTCTTTAGAAGCTAATTTCTTAGCTTCAGCCTCTCTATTAGCTTTAACTAGCTCTGCACCTATAACATCTATTTCATCTAGCTTAGCAAGTGTTTGCATTTTAACTTCAAATCTACCACCCATTCTAGTTTCACTGCCTATTCTACCTAACAATTGAACAACATCTTTAGCAGTTTTAACATTAGGCGTTTTTAAACCAGCTTCAACAAGAAAATCTTTAACTTCTAATCTAACTTCATTCATAAAAGTAGAAGCTAAGTCTGGGTTAGTATAGTAAACTTTTGGATCAGCTAAAAATTCACCCATAAAAGCTAAGTATTCTTCAGCTGCTAAGTTCTTACCTTTCCATGTTCTAAGATCTATATTATATCTTTCTTTAATTCTTTTAGCTAGTTCAGTTCCTTCAAATTCACCAAAATCAAATCCTTCAAATACTTTACCTAAGTTTTTAGTAAAGTTTAATTTCATACCAGGATTAGCTTCGAGATAAGCATTTAAAGCAACATGTGTAAACTCATGAGGAGGTTTACCAGCCGTATAAGCATCTAAGTCAAAAAACATTTCTTTTGTCTTAGGATTATACTGAGCAGTGTTCTCTGCGCTGTCAAAATTCTTTTTAAACATAGGAGTCTTAGTATCGCTTCTTCTACCAAACTTAACTTTAACACCTTCAAAATTTGGCACAAGAGCTTTCATAGCTCTGTTCATAGGCTCTGTAATCATTTTATCAAAGTCTTGTTCAAAGTTCTTAGAGTTAGGATCCAGCTTGTGATACATTGTTTCAGCTTGTATCTGTTGATTTAACGTTTGTATTCTTTGAGTATACTCTGCAAATTTCTTTTGATCTTTTGGTGATAGATCTTTAAATTGTTTCTTAGGCTTCAATGCGTCTGGAATTACAACACCATCTTTATCTAATTTTAATTCACTAGAAGGACCATCAACAAAGTCTAACTTTTGCCCCATTAAGTTGTTTACTTCATTTTTTAATTCAGAAACAACCTCGTATTTTCTTTGAGTTGTCATGAAGTCTGATCTTTTAACATGTGTAAAACCTGTTAAGCCAAAGACCATACTGTTAACAATAGCTCTTCTTGATACTGTGCTAAAGTCTTTATACATTTCATCAAACTCGTCTTTAAAGTTTTTATCACCCATGAAACTTTCATAAGCTAACTCTGCAACTCCAGCTCCTTCAGCTGATATTGCTCCAATCGGACCAGCTTTTATAACTTTTTGAAATAAAGGGTCTAACCATTTAAACTTTTTCTTAAAACCTATACCACTTGTAGCTGCACCTAACGTGTAAAAAGTAGCACCACCACCAGGTTTCATGCCTAGTATTGTTTGCATTTTAGCTTCTTCAACAGCAGCTCCAGTTATAAACCTAGCCATAGGTGACATCTTGCTAATTAACTTAGCATAACCCATAGCATTCATAACACCTCCAGTAGCACCTAGTATCATTAAGTCAGGTACAAATCCACCTATTCCAGAAGTAACTTCTTCTGTCATACTTGTAGATATATTTTCTTTTTGATTCTCTGTTAATTCTATTTTACCACCCATTGATGCTTGTATCTCAGGAGTATTATTAGCAGTTTTTATAGCTCTGTCTAAATTATCTATTTGAGTTCTAGCTGTTCCTTCAGTTGTACCTGTTAAAAATTCTTCAGCTTCACCTTTATCCATGCCTAAAGTTTCTAAAGTAGCAACAGCTCCAGTTTGTAGAAGATTTACAAAACCATCAGGCTTTTCTATAGCTCCAACATCTACGTTGTTTATAGCTAAATTTCTAAAAGTTCTAGCAGCTACGGTCACTTCATCAACCTCTTCATTATACATTTTAACAGCTGTAAGATCCTTACTACTTATTAAGTTGCCTAATTCATCAAAGTAACCTTCAAAGTTCCTAGAATCAATTCCAGCAGCTCTTAAATCGTATAGAGATATATTTATATTACCACTATCATCTATATTCTTTTTTAATCCATTAGCATCTAAAGCTCTTAATACTTTTGCTCCCATTGGATTACCACCTGAAAGTTGCTCTGGTGTAAATTTTAAATTAACAAAACTATTTCTACCATCAGCTTCAAACTGTTGTAAATACAAAAGCTCATCGTTAAACAATTGCTCTACAGCTTCTCTTTGAGATAAAGCTAGGTTTTCATTTATTAAGTTTTGAGCTCTAACACCTGCGGTGTTTTCTACATTTTGAGATACTTTGTTTAATTTTTTTGTAGACTCTTCACTTCTACCTTGCATGTTAAAAAACTTAGAGTTTAACTCTTCGTTTATTTCTTTATAAGTTCTAGGTTTTCCTTGAAAAGATAAAGGATCTCCAGGCATCCAACCACCTATTACTTTAATACTTGTAGCATTTTGCTCTATAGCTTTATCAAGATCTTTATAATTGTTTTCTAATTCTATTTTTCTTTTGTTTAAATCATCTAACTGATGATTTCTTTTTGTAGAAGACTCATCTTTGTCAACTGTTCTATTAATAGCTTGAGGAATTAAAACATTGTTTATGTTGTTTAATTCTTTAGTTATTTCAAATTGTTTAGCTTTTAAACTATCACTAGTAAGTTCTACTTCACTTTTTCCTTTATCAGCTTCTAAAACAAACATCTTCTTAAACTCAGAAGAAACTTCAGTAGATTCAGGTCTTATTCTGTTAGACTTATAATCTCTTTCTACTTGGTCTTTATTATCTACAATAGTTTCGTTATATAAAAAATCAAAAGAACCTTTATCAATAGGTATACCTGATTTTTCTACAAATTTATCGTAAATTCTATCCTTTATTATAGCGTGTTGCTCTGTAGATATAGTATAAGTATCAGAACCTAAAGCATTTTCATTACCAAAACCATAGTCTGGTAAGTTTTTAAAAGCTTCTTTTTGTAAAGCATCCATAACCGGAAGCAATACTTCCATATCTTCTTTGTTGGCTTTACGTTTATCTATAGTTTTATCACCACTAGTGAAACTAGGTTCTCCAGGAAAACTAGGTGTAGATATAGTTGTTGTTCCATCTTTTATAAAAACACTATACAACCCATCTTTATCAGGAGCTAAACTAGTACTTTGAGTTAAACCTTCATACTTTGGTATATCTTCTAAGCTAGAAAAAGCGTCTGTATCTGCAGTAACATCTGATTTTACAACTTCTTCTTTTTGTTTGTTTAATTCTATTTCTTTAAACTTTTCCCAATTAGCTCTTTCTTTGTTCATTAGTGGAAGAGCTTCATATTCTTCAGCTGATAAACTTGGCTTCCAATCAAAAGTTTCTACTTCAGAAATAATTTTTTCTTTTATAGGAGCAGCTTCCGGCTCTTTTACTTTAGTAGTATTTTCTACTTTATTTACACCTACTAAATTTTTAAAGTCTTCTTCAGAACCGTTATAACCTGTTTCAACAAATTGATTAAATGACGCGTTTAGAGCTTCTTGATTGCTATTAATTAACGAGCTAAAATCATCTGACGTGCCATTATAGCCGGTATCAACAAATAATTTATAAGCCGATTCTAATGCTTCTGGATTCATATATTATTTAATTTATTGATTAAAATTAGCTCCAACGCCGGTAGAAACTACAGAGTCTTTAGCTATTTGTTTTAATTGTTTTTCAAACTTTAATAATCTTTCATTTGTAAGAGGCACACCTGAGGAGTATTCTTTAAGGGTTTTTAAATCTTCATCGTTACCTGCTGTAGCATAATTAACTTGAGGGAAAAACAACAACTTGCCATCTTTGTATTTAATTTTTATATCCTGTATTATTTTAGTACCTGAACCTGTAGCGAAACTACTACCTTCAAATCTACTTTTTAAATCATTTGTTAATTTATCTTTAAGCTTTACTTCAGTCTTGCTAAGTCTTTCAACTTTACCTGATTCAATATCTTCCGGGTTCACTTCTTTGCCGGTAGAAATTACTCTATTAGGATTTTTAAGAGCCTTTTCAAATTTCGTAGCATCGTTTATTATTGTATCATAACTCACTACTTTTACTTTATCTTTACCGTCACCATCGTTTTCATTTCCACTACTTGGTTTTGCCTCAACAGTTGTTTCACTAGTAGTTTCTGATCTAACTTTAGGGCCCCATGCTTTATCAGTTTTATCGTACATTAACTTAAAAGCTATCTCTCTCTGATCTTCACTATTAATCCAAGGTTCTTTTTTAACTTCTTTATTTGCTATTTTTTCGCCTACAACATCTCCAGTTATATTAGCCCAGTAAGAAGGCATGCTTTTTTGATCATCTAACATTACATTAACAAGTGCTGTTAGATCTGTTTTATAATTAGACCCTTTACCTGTGTATGTTACGTTTTTAATTACTTCTCTTTTAGTACCATCCGCGTCGTAAACAGTATCTGAAATTTGCTTAGTATAGTTTTTAGCATTTTCTTTTAACATGTTTTTCATAGGCTGTTCTGCCGCTGCGGTAAAATCTGTTTCTATAAACTTAATAGGGTATTTAGCATTTTCACCAGACATAATATCATTTAAACCTTGTAATGATATTTCTTGTCCAGTTACTTTATGCTTTACCATAGACTTACCATTAACAATACTGTATTCTACATTACTGTTTTTATCAGGACTATTCATGTCATTTACTATTTGAACTATGTTAGCAACTTCTTTTGCTAAGGTAGGGTCAGAAGGCACCAGAACAGTTCCAACTTCACCAGGTTTTAACCCTTTAGCTTCTTGTAATTTATTACTTAAAGCACCTATATTTGGAACCGCTTTACCAAAAACATCTAAAACATTATCATACGAAGCAACCTCTTTAGCACCGTCCATTACATCTAAATCACCTAGTTTCATTTTAGAATTAGCTCTAGCTGTTTTAACTGCTAAATCCATCATTTGATTCCTAACGCTTTCGTTAAAACCTCCTTCACCTAGATCTTGTCCAGCTATAAGTTTTAGGTTTTCTCTAATTTCATCTTGTTCTTCTTTTTCAACTTCTGCAATTCTGTCGTTTTGCGTTTTCCACTCTTCAAGTTTATAAGCATATTCAGTATCTTTATTAAACTTTACGCCTCTTGAAGCTTCCGTTGTTAATCCACTTATGCCAGTTAATCTACCTGGACTTATTGTTTTTACTCTTGGCATATTTATTGTTTTAATAAATTTTTCTTTTCATAATCTTTCCTGATCCTCCAGGTGCATCTTGCAAGTCTTCGTAAGGAACTTTTTCTCCATCTATAGTTACATAACCCATTGAAGTTGTTCGACCTAGACCTGGTTGATTAACAGGCATTGCTTGATCAACATTCATCAATCCTTTGCCAGAAAAAGAAGACATAGCTTGATTACCAGTAATAGCTCCTACATTTCCTAAATCTTCAATGATTGGTTGATCTTCTTCATCTACAATAATATCAATATCGGAATTAGGATCTTGTGGTTGGCTTATAGTTAAAGCATCTACATCTACGCCACTTGTTACTTGATTACCTGTAGCTACTTGAGAATCTATTAATGACTGGTCTCTTCTAACTTGACTTTGCCCTTGTTGATTACTACTACCTAACCCTCTAGCAGCTTGTAAACCTAAACTACCTAATGCTCCAGCCATATCAGCTGCTCTTTCGCCATAAGCAAATTGCTCCATACGTGATTGATCAGCTTTACTTTGTTCGTAATCCATTTGTTGACCCTTTCTTTGCATTTCAGCATTTTGAACCATTATTTCTCCTTGAGCTTTTAACCTCTCGTTCATTACTTCTTGCTTTTCGATGTCAGCAGCAATACCAGCTTTACTTTTTAACGCTGCTTGAGCAAGCGCAGTAGCACCACCAGCAGATGCTCCTTGAGCTCTCAATGTATCTAACGTGTTAGCTAAAGCTTTGTCAGTCTCTTCCATTTTAATCTGATTAGCTTGAGTAGCAACACTTAAATTCTCATATGGATTATATATAGGTGTTTCCATATATTGTTTCATAAGAGTATCTACATACCCTTGTTGAGTCTTTAAGTTATCTCTGGCTTCGTTTCTTTTCATATAGGCATCTACTCCCATAACAACTGAAGGTATACCAGCTGCTAAAGAAGCAATAATGTTGTATGATTCTCCAGGTCTCTGGTTTGTGTCCTTCTTATTTTTAAAATAATCTTTGCTCATAATATTTTATTTTGATAATACTGAAAATTCTGTTGATACAGCAAATAGTTCTTTTGAACCGCCAAATCCTGTTGTGTTATCTGTTGACATTTTAACAGTAGCAAAAAAGCCTTTAATACCCGTTATAGATGAGCCAAAGTTTACTTCTTGAGAAGTTATAGAACTATTATTGATTAAATTAGCTACATACTTGTTGTCTTTTCTGCCAAAACCCACCCTATATTTTACACCTTTATCCACGTAAACACCTTCCTCATAACTTTTTACTAAGTTAGTAGAGTCATTAGACTGTATTAATTCACCATTTACAACATCGCCAGTAAAGTCTGAAACAAAAGTATCTACTTGCCAACCGTTACTACCCTCGTAGTTTATTGTTTTAAAGTTTTTCTGCAAAGATGGATTATTGTTAAAAACAAACTCTATTGACGAATTATTGTCAACTCCGTAAAAGTTGTTGTGATTTGTTCTATTCACACTAGCATCATAATGTCTATATAAGCTACCATTTTTAGTTGTGTATAGATTATTTTTTAAACTAAAAACATTATTAGGTCTATATGTATAAAAAGTGGTCCAACCATTTACATTTTCATCATATGCTAAGGTACTATAACTATCACCTAATTCATCACTACTTTTACTTCCTGTAAACTTTTGTAATGAAATTATATAGTTTGACTTGTGATTATCATACCCACCTTGTATTTTATCTTTTCTTATATATGTAAATCTAACTCTTGGATCTAAACCTGACGAGCTAATTGGTATAGCATTTCCCCTTGTATAAACAACTGTTCTGTTTATTGGGTTAGGTCCACTGTTGTCAACGTATACACCACTTCCAACAACAATTGTTTCCAAGTTTACAAAATCATCAGGATCAATAGTATAGTTAGCGTTTAACTGAACTCTAGAACCTATAACTATATCGTTTAATGTTCCTCCAGTGATAACTACTTCAAACCATCTTAACCCAGGAGGTGATGGAACTGCTAAAGCTGGATTTGAAAAATCATTAGGACCTTGCTTTATTAATCCAGTAGAATTATTATAACTCAATTGAGAAACTTCAGAGTTTATAAGTTGACCTTCAGATATTTTAACAAGTTCATCTCTAAAATAATCTTTCATGCCATAATTAGATATTGGTGTTAAACCATCTCTTGATAGTCTCATTATAGAGTTTCGATCTTTGTCAGAAAAATATCTTCTAAATCCAAAATTAGCAAAAGACTCTGGGTTTCTACTTATCCCATAATCACCCACGTAAGGTGTTACTGGTCCTATAACTTTTGAAGTAATAGCAGTTGTTTGGTTACCCTCTGTAGAGTAAATAGCGTCTTTATCTATCAAAGCGTTACTAACTTTATTTTCTTGAAATATAGTTAAATTATTATCTAAAGCATGTATTAACTGAATTGAACCATTGTGAGGATCTACTGTTCTTGTTATATCTTGTCCAACTGAAAAAACGTTTGTTTCGTTTATATTTGTTCTTGAGTTAAATATGCCAGAATATATTAAAGAACTTTTTCTGTGCCTAACCTCATTTGAGTCTTCTTTTAAGTATGCTCTTGGCCCTAATTCTATTTGAGTATTGTTAAATCCTCCTCTAATTCTAGACTCTTCTATTACCCAATTTGACCCATTAACTACACTATATAATTGATTTGCAACCGGCCAAGCGTTTGAATAAGGAGTTGAACTAGCTGCAGTATCACTAGGAAAATTAGGAAATTCATTGTCTTGATAATTTAAACTAGGTATACCAGGAAACACTCTAGCATACATAGAGTTTAATCTAGCAGCACTAGATCCTGCACCTGTAATATAATTAGCTATTAATGGAGAAGTGTTTTGTTTCAACCAAAATGAATTGTAGTATTTTATTTCTAAGTTAAAAGCCATTATTTTGTATATAAAAAGTGCATATTATAAGTGCTAGATGTTCTTTTTCCAAGCTGGTCATTAGCGTCTGTTATTGAAACTTTTAAGTACATTAAAATTGCTTGTTTATAATTATTTAAAAGTCCAGCAAAAAATGGGAAACCTGGAAAATTTGGAGAACCATCAAATATCGAACCTATTACAGGTCCGCTACGATTAGGAATTAGCATAATGGAAGGTGTGTCGTAATTATAATTACTTACAAAACCTGAGCCTCTAATTGAAAAAGAAAAAAAGTTTTTAAGATCAGCGCCTCTATAATTCCAATTTCTATGACTAAAATCATCATAGTAGTATTTTCTATCATTATTTCGCCAAGCACATGCATATGCTTTAGCCTCTTGCACTTCGTAAACAACACCATTATACCTTAACGATCCCGTGGGAAACTTATTTGTGTCATCAAAAGGAGCTGAAAGCTGTTGTGATCCGTTGGAAAAATGTGTTAACAATGCTGGATAGCCCATTTGCCCACCGGAGCTTGAGATACCATACGATCCACTTTCTTGAAACTGAATAGCTGATATAGTGCTACCAAAGTCAGAAACACTAGGATCTGGTATTAAGGTTTGAGTTAGTGGACTGTTTTTTGATGAATTTAAAAAAGAATCTAAAGTAAGTTGGTTTTCTATGTTTAGATAATAGTTATTTCCACTAGCTCCTTGGTCTAATTCACTTTGTCCTCTTTGGTAACAAGATATAGAATATATAGAAGGTTTAACATTTGTAAGAGGAATATTTCTAGTAACAACATTAGAATTATTTGATAAATTAGAAGTAATTGTAAATACAAATTCGTAATTATCTTCTATATAAGAAGTTTGATCATATACAAAGGGAGCGTTAGTTGTTATTTTATATGTTGGAGGTATGTTTAAAGCTGGCTGTTGTACTAGAACTAGATTAAATTTATTGTTAACTGGCACGGAGTTTCCAGTTAAACTATTTATTCTATTAACGGTCATTTCAATATTAGGATTATTACCCAGCACATTGTTTCCATTAGAGTCAACAGCTTGAAAAACATTAGAAACGTCTATATTAGAATTTACATTTTCAGATAGTGAAGCTGTAAAGTTTGATATATCAACTGGCTCTCCATTATTACCAGTTGGCAAACCTATAGAATTATTAAAGTCAGTTATTAAACCAGTGTTAGAAGATTCATAATAAATGTCTATATTTGACTTAAAAGGTTTTGTTTCAAGAACCACTAATTCTTTAGCAAAATGAGCATTATCTTGATTTGTATAACTATACCCTAATCTTTTGTTTGTGGATATAGTTGCTATTAAAGGATTTTTATTGTTTTTTAAGAAAAAAGGATCTACATTACCAGCTGAACCAGGATATATATAAAAAGCATCATTTCCAACTAAATCTGAAGGACTAGAAGATCCGTTAGGCACGTATGGACCAGTTACACTTATAGTGTCTGTAGTACTTACAGTAGTGCTAGAATCTACAAACCTAACGTTAATATTTTTCATTCTTGTCCATTCACCAAAATCAGCAAACTCTTTAATGGATACCACTTCAGAATCTTTAGTGTTAAAATTTTGAGAATTAATATTTTTACCAACTGTTATACCAGGTGTTGAAGTGGTATTATCAGCGCCTCTAATAGTGTTTGAAACTCTAGCAAACAAAATAGTACTTGACCCAAAAGACCTGTCATTTGGACCAACTTGTTTCAAATCTCTTGGTATTTTATTTATGTTGTCGTTTATTAATGGTATTTGAAAAACTTTTCCAGTTTCACTATAAGATAAAGGAATAGTTAATTTTTCAAAATTTATATTACCGCTTATACCGCCTGGTGAATATATATTGTAATAATCTTGATCTTGCTGTTTTATTACAACTTTGTAAGTGTACCAACCTAAAGGATTGTTTATTTCGTCCCAAACTCCCATATAGTTTGAAGTTGGTTGGGTTTGTATTTTTTCTAAAAAAGAAACTTTTAAACAGTTACCTGGCCAGTTTAAAGGATCTGAACCACCATCGGTGTAAGGAGCAAAAAAAGTTGAGTTTAAACTTGAAGAAGCAGCATTGTTATTTACTATAACATTTGAAGCTCTACCATACCTATCTTGAAGAACAATACCCACTTGATAAGTTCTACCTTGTTTTAAAGTGTGGTTTAAAAATTCTTTTTTATTATCACCTGTTTTTTCTGACGTAAGTATATCGTAATTTAAAGAGTTAGGAGTTGACTTATTTTGTAAAAAATTTCCATAAACAATTCTATTGCCAACAATTTCTTGAGTTTTAGCCCTAATAGGAATTATATCGTTAACCCTTATAACCTCTTGCTCGTCTAACACTTTTATGGGTTTTTGCGACGCGTAGTTATAAATAAACTTATTGTTTAGTTGAGATATTTGAATTTGAACAGGTCTACCACCATTTGCAGCGTCCGGAGACGGAGACGTAACAATATCACCTACCCTATAACCAGTTCCTGGGTTTGTAATGGTTGAAGATACTATACCTCCATTAGAGTCAGAAATTAAAGAAACAACCAGACCAGATCCACTTCCTCCAGAAGGTGATCTAGATGTAGTTGTACTAGGTGTAAAACCATCACCACTAGCAATAATAGAAAGAACACTTGGGGAGCCAGTTGGAGTGTCTGACTTAACATCTGCTATAACTTTTAAATTTAAATCATCAGAAGATTTGTATATTATCTGTATTTCTTCAACTTTTAAACTTTCTTTTATTAAAGGAATATTATATGGTAAATCAACAACAAGACCAACTGTTGTAACTTGGTTTTCCATGAAATTTACAATACTAGATTCTTTAGCTTTTTCATCATCATCACCTATAAAATAACCATATTGTTTTGGTATAAAAGCAGCTTGAGAAAAAGGCGCCATTAAAGAGTATTCTCCATCATCGTATTTAAATCTATAGCTAAACTTTACAAACTTTTCCCGCAATAAATCAACATCACCTCTAAAAGATGAATTGTAATCTGGATTTTTTATTTCAAAGGCAAAAACACCGCTTGTCCAACCTAGTTCTTCTTCAATGTTGGTAACATCTCCGCTTGGAACACCAGTTGCTGTGTTAAAGTTTTTATACAAGCTAGTTTCAACTCTATCGTTAGGGTTAATGTTGGTAGTTATAGAAAAAGAATTTAAATAAGCAAAACTTTTGTTTTCATCACCTACTTTATATATTCTTATATTGAAGTTAGGTGTTGTTCCAAAATGAGAAGCGGGACTAGCATATTTACCATTGGTAATAGCGTTTATTGGAGTTCCATAAACAGCTTCGTTGTCAAAAATTAATCTCGATCTAGTAGGATTACTAGCTTGGTAAACATTTGCAGGTGCTATAAACACAGCGGGCAACCAATAGTCTTTTTCATTTTTTAGCGTACTAACAGAAGGTGTAACTGTATCATTTAAAAAACTTATAGGTTTATAAGGCGCGAATTTAGCTACTGAAATATGGTCTTCATGAGTATAATATGTTAACGGATTTGCTATAGCTTTTTCTACATTTATTTTTCTAGGTTGATTTCTGTCATCTGTAAAAAATAAAAAATCCTCTAAAATATTAGATAAAACTGGATGTGTTTTGCTAAAATTTAAAAAAGCTCCTTCTACTAAAATGCTGCTAGTTATGGTATTAGAATTAAGTTGGTCATCTTGCAAATAAGGAATTTCACAATAAGCTATGCAGTTTTTAGCGCCGTTTATTGTAAACTGACCAGAAACAAAAGACTTAGAAGTGTTGAAAGATAAACTATCTGACGATCCATCAGAAAAATTTGTTATAAAAAAATAAATCCTGTTTTTTGCCTCGTCGACTACTGTTCCAATTACTTCTAGATTTTCGTCTGTCAAGCCAAAATTAGTTAAATTAAAATTTCCTCTAATATTTTCTAAAGCTCCAACATCAGAGCCTTCTGAAGCGCTAACACTAATATTTTGTCCATCTCTATACTCACCATTAGGTATAAGTCTAGCGTCTAAGTCTTTATTCATCTTAGACTTTAAGAAAGTATTTTTAATTTCTGGCATACTTAATGTTTAATCCATTTAGATTTATTTCTAAACACTTGAGCGATCTCTTCAATCTTTATATTGCTTAAACGTATTTTAGCATTTCTAAGAGCGCTAGAGCGGTCTTTTTTAAATCTATTTACTATGTATTCTTGTACATTTGCTCTACCTGATAATATCGAATAAGCTATATGCATATACATAGCTTGCTCTGCCATTTTAGGAACTTTCATATCAGCGTCGTAAGCTAAATTGTCAGATATGTATTCTAGTATTATTAATTTACCTGCTAAATCACTTGAAAAAGAAAATGTGCCTGTTCTTTCGTTTATAGTAAACATCCCATTTACTTGAGCTTCTTCAGGTTGTAAACCATATCTTTGACCTAATAAAAAGTCTCTTTTAGGTATTCTATAATCATCGGGTTGTAAATCAGTTGTTAAAGATCTATTTTTCCATTTTTCTTCAGTTAGTGATTGTTGCGAAAGTAAGTTAGCGCCTAACTGATCTTGAGTTGGTTCACCTGTGTCATCTTGTATTGGTAGTTCGTTTGGGTTAGAAGTAACTCTAGTCGGGTATATAATATGTTTAGCACCAGCATTGTCTATCCAAGATAATTTAACGTAGTTTACGTAGTCTTGAGGTATTATTATAGACAAACTAGGAGGTATAGTTAGTTCTTGAGATTTAATAACTTTTAAAGTATCATAGCTAAATTCTTGTAAGCCTCTTTTAGCGTGAAACATGATGTCAGTTCTTTTAGCAGATGGTATTAATTTACCAGCTCCGACATACGCTACTATAAAATTGTTTATAATATCATCTAGACTTATATATATGTAGCTACCGTAATTGTTTCCAGTGTAGTATTCAGCATTAGTTTGTGTTATAAGTCCCATTTATTATGATTTTTCGTTTACTTCTTCTTGTTGTACTTTTTGCGCGGCAACTTGTATTATTTGAGGATCTCTTATAACGACACCTGCGTAAAGTAGTATTCTTAATATAACTTCAGTTCTTTCAGAATTATGTAAACTTAAGTTAGTTGTACCATACGTGCTGCCTGAGTTAAAGTCAACATTTGCTAATGTTATTTCTAGATCACCGCTACTTCCTGGTAGTTGAGCTTGAGAAACAGTCAATACATCACCAACGCTGTAACTCGATCCTGCAGTTGTAACTGAAACAGAACTTACAGTACCACCCAAAACTACAACAGATAGTACAGCTCCAGATCCTCCAGCTGGCAGTACTGTTGTCGTTAAGTTGCTGTAAGTTTGATCTGTGGTTATACCAGTTGGATTACTAGTTACACTAGATGTTAAAGTCCCTGATCCAGTATTTAGTAAATTACTACCATAAATTGTTGGATCATTTATATATTGCCCAACACTTCCTACATAATAACCCCACCTAATATCTGTTGGTTTTTTAACATATTGCATTTTAATATGAGTAGGATCAACTATTGTTTCAGGGTAAACTAAAGCTTTATTGTCTTCGTATAAATATATTGGATAGTTAGTAGTAGGTGCAGTTAAAGGAGCTTTTCTAATATTGTATATTTCAGCTCTACCTACTCTTTGTATTTCTTTGTATGTGCTAGTATTTGGTTCATAGGTAATTGAACCTAGTCTATACAACTCAGAAGGAGTTGTAAAAGGATTTGTACCACCAATAGTTTTTTCAGTTACTGTTTGGTCGTTTTCAGTTTTAAATTCTGCAATTTTTTCATCTGTAATAGCAACTCTATCAGAGTATTCCATATCAGATTGTGGCACACGTAGTTGTTGGTTTAAATCTTCAAAGTATGCTTCAAATATTTGTCTTTGAACCTGGCTACCTATTCTATTAAACTCGTCAGGTGTCATATAGCCACGCTGTTCACTGTTTAATATAAGTAATACCGTTTTATATACTGTATCTACGTTTATTGCCATTTTAATATTTTAAAAAGAGAGGTTACTTGTGTAACCCCTCATAATTATAGTCACTTGTTATTTTAACTTTTTCTGTACGGTTTTATAAACCTCTACACCTTCATCAGTTTTAAACCATGCAGCTAGTGCTGAATATGGATTTTCATCAAAAGGAATATTCATAAGTTTTCTACCATTACTAGCCCAAGTAAATGTTCTTTGATCTTGAGATAACTTCATTATTCCAGCTTCAACAGCTCTAATACCAAAGTTCCTTAATTCTACATTTTCATCATTTGCTAATTCTAAGAACAGATAAGGATTACCTCTAGCATATAATAATAAATCTCTTTTAAGTTCTTTAGAAGTCATTTTTGATACGCTAGAACCAAACTCAACTCTTAATATAGCTTCAGCTTGATCAATATCCATAGTGCTAGCAGCGTTCATAGCTTCCATTTCTACTTGTAAATAATCTAATTCATCTACAGCTTCTTGAACATTATCTTTCTCAGAATACAATTTATTTATATTCGGGTGGTATAATGATAATAGTTTCTGCAAAGCTTGGTCAGATTTTGGTACCATTAAAACGCCATCTTCAAAAACAATATGTCCTAATGTAACAGGCCCTTTTTGTTCATCTACAAATGGGCTTTTCATATTAGTAGCATATCTTAGCTCTCTATTGTACCCTTTTTCTTCGTCAAAATACATTAAAGGCTTTCTCATGGAGTGCCTAGAATTTATTCTAAATGTCAAAGGAGATCTTTCGTTTAATAAATGATAATACCTGTCTTTAATTTCCCAAGTATCTTTTTTAATTTCTTTTGCTACAGCTTTAGCTGGAGCCTTTTTTTCTTTTGTTTCCATAATATAATATAATATAATAATTAAAAAAGACCCCGCCGAAGCGGGATCTTATTGTTTGTTTTTATGCTATTGCGCTAACAGCTACACTTGGGTTCATTAATATAGCAGGACCTTCTTGGTTTGCCTGATATTTAACAACCGCTTCTCTCATCTCTGCTTTTAAAGCATCACGAGTTCCAGCAGTTGCTGTGAACAGTAAGTTATCTGCTGTAGAAGCTCCTTGAGCAGCATATACAATTTCAACTTTATCAGTTGAGTTGTCTTTTACCTCAAAGATAGTGTCAGCCCATATTGGGTGAATAACACTACCTACTTTAGCTTTCATATATCCCATAATTTCTATTCTTTTAAATGTTAATAATTATACAGTTGATTTTAATAACACAAAGTTATTAGCACCTTGTACACAAAGACATCTTTCAGATAAGAAATTAACTCTCATTTCGTCAACATCAGAAGTATAAGCTCCGCCTACAGATCCAGTGATCCAAGATTTCATTCTTCTATCATCTGCCTCAGAAGCTCTATATCTCACATGTAAAAAGGGTCTTCTAATGTTAGATCCTAATGACTGATCATAAACAGTTGAAGTTCCAGCAGGAACTAAAACACCGTCAATGTCACCAATCATACCTCTTGTAGCAAAATCATTTAGATATTTCCAATCAGTTTTATAGAAGTCATAAGAACCTCTTCTAAAACCAGAAAATCCAAAGTTAAGTGCCATATCTTCTTCATTGTTAAATAAACCGTAAGAAGCAGCACCAGTTGAAGCATAACCACCATTCATAGCAGCGATCATATCATCAAAATCAAGAGCAGTAGCTCTAGATAAGAATAACATGTTTTCTTCAACAGCACCTTGAGTATCTAATTGTTTTAAGATAGTATCAAAATCACCTAAAGCACCAGAACCAGGAGCAGCAGCACCAGCGAAATCGTTATAAACGTTTCCTCTAGCTTCGATAGCAGCAAATAAACCTTCAGTACCATCTAAAGCAACACCACCTGAGCCTTTTTTCTCAGCTTCAACCATTGACATTTCCATATAATCTTCAAATCTTAATCTTGTTTCAGATTGAGACTTTAAATACCATAAGTATCCAGATGTTCCATCTTCAGTAGCAACTTCAACCCAACCAATTTGAGCTGTGTCAGAGCCATGTATTTGAAAATTATCTTTTAAGATAATTGGCTTATTACTAAACTGAGTAAAATCAGGCTCTACAGAACCAGTCATACCGTTGGTTCCTTTAGCAAACTCAGAACCGTAAACAAATACTTTCAAGCCAGAAGCTGGAAGAGTACTTAAGTTAACAACTTTGTAAGTTTTAACTGTTACAACAGAAGTCATAGAACCTGCACTTCCAGTAGCAGTAGCAACATTAGTTACTAAAGCTTTGATAGTGTTTATGCCGTCAGAAATTGCTATAGTAGCATCTTTTCTAATAACACACTCTTTACCGTCTTCTACAGGAACTGTTATTTCTTCGTTACCAGTTTTAGTAACAGCTTGATAAGAGATGTGAAGTCTATTTTGCTCAGACCAAATAACTTGATCAGAACTCATAGGCATTTCAGCTCCTACCATTCTCAAGAAACCACCAATAGTTCGGTTTCCGTATCTTTCTACTTCAGCTTCGTAAAGCTCAGGTAGATATTGTTGTGCAAAAGTGTTTGTGTCTCCAGTAGCATCACTATTAAAAGCAAGATAGTTTGAATCAGTAGCCATCTTCTTTTGGTGAGGAATTAAACTTGGAGGAAACGCGTTTGCAGGGTTTAAATTAGCAAATCCCATTTTTTTCTAAATTTTAATTGTTTTTATTTTTTATTCTTAATTTTAACTTAGAACTATCAACACCGCTTATTGCTTTTACTTTTAATCCATTAATATAAACATCACCTGTAGACGTAGTCCTTGGTTCATTTGTTATATTTTTAGATCTAGCCATCACATCTTTAACAGCATCGGCTTTGCCTTGCTCATAAAAATGATTAGCAATAGTATCAGCATTTTGTGCCGCGAAAATAGCTTTATGGTAACCTTTATAGTCTTTTACTTCACCCTTATTATCTAAGAACTTCCCGATTAGGTTAGTAAGATCAGATTGATTACTTGCAACACTTTCTTTATCACCAACTCCATATCTAAACTTCTTTTCTCCAATATTGAAGTCAAAACCTTTGAATTCTTGGTTGAAAAAGTTTTTAGTGTTAGATTTAAATGTATCGTGTTGTTGTTTTTGTATTTTCTGTTCTTCGTTGTATCTATTGAAAAAGTCAGTAGCTTTCTGTTGGTCTTGAGTTACGCCGGGTCTCAACTTGATTTCGTCGTAGTATTTACTCTTAGTGTCCTCTAAAAATTTACGGGCTTTAGCAATTTCTTCTTTGAAGGCAAGTTTCTTTTTCTTTATA
>Ga0181405_1000265_pt1 | contig 18257 bp, 19 predicted proteins | sample 28SPOviralmetaG_FD_130134 | JGI IMG/M metagenome (GOLD analysis project Ga0181405, IMG submission 130134) | Marine viral communities from the oligotrophic San Pedro Time Series (SPOT) site, San Pedro Channel, CA, USA - 28 SPOT_SRF_2011-11-29 | ecosystem: Environmental > Aquatic > Marine > Strait...
AAGGTTTTAATAATAATCTTAAACCTTTGTCTGATGTCATGGTTTCACCAAAGTTTACATCTTCCATAAGTCTTGCAAGGTCCCCTAGTCTAACGTTAGAGTTTACAACTCCAAGTTCTAATAGTCTTTCGTACAATTCATTCTGTTGTCTTGTACCTTTTAATGGCGTTTGTAATGCTTGGTAAGCTTGTTTAATTGCAGCACCATCTGGTATAATACCATTAGCTGTAGCAAAAGCTCCAGCACTTACAAAGTTACGCATATGTGTAACTGGTGATAAAATTGTTTTAGCAATCTGTGATGTAGCTTTAGGATACAATACTAAACTTTCATACATCTGCGCTAAAAATTTATTATTTTCTGTAGACATCGATGTTTGTTTTAATGCATCTGCAACACCAGGTCTTGCATACAAAGGATTCTGAGCATCAGCAAAAGGATTAGTTGCACCTTTACTAATAGATAATTTACCTGATGGATCAATTACTTCTATCTTTTTAAAATCCTCACCAAATTGTTTCATAGCATCGTCATAACTTCTTGCAAACAACGGCTCTTTACCAGCGGCCTCAAGCTCGTCAGATTTTTTAATTAAGTCATCAAAGAAAACATTTCGTCTAGAGATAACAGATAATTTAGCAGTGCCACCTAAAATAGTTTGCATCGGATTTTTTTGTCTACCCAACAATTTTTCTATTGCCTGTCTTGGTCCATCTTTTATATCTGTCATTGCTATAAATTGTTTTGGCTTAACATCATCTGCTTGTTTTAAAACAGTTTGATTTAAGAAAAAGTCTGGTACTTGAAACAGTGGTACATTACCTCTATCCATTTTAAAACCAGGAGGCATTTTAACTGTTCGTAAAATACCAGCAATTGCATCATCTGCTTCTTGTTCTGTTAAATCTTTACCAGCTTCTCTTGCACTGTTAACTAATACAGCTCTTGTTTTATCAATTGCCTCTTGAGTTGGTGCATAATTAAACCAAGGTATTAAAGATTTGTTTTGAAATACATCATAAGTAGAACCTAAATAATCTTTAAACTTACCACCAAATAATTCTTTAAACTCTGCTAATTCTTTTTTGTCTAGTTTACCACCAACTTCACTAAATAATTTACCCCATCTAGTTCTAATGTTCGACAAACCTCCAAAAATAGCAACTTCTAGTTCTTTTGCTTGGTCAGCATTTTTTGAAAATTTTTTTATTTTTTCTGATAGTTTTGCTTTTTTAACTGGATCTAAAGCTCCCATTATTACTCTTCCTGTTTGAGCAGTTTCTCTATTAAAACCTTTTTGTCCTTGTTTTAAAAGATTGTCATCAAGTAGTTCGCCACTTATCTTCATACTTTTATCTTCTACTAATAGGTCATTAACTTCTGCTAAAAATTTATTTCTATTTGCAGCATTTTGTTTATTAAAAATAGTTCTGATAGGTGGAAATAATTTATCTACACTAATATCTATTTCTCTTGATGTGTTTCTTGCAGCTGCTGCATCACCTGCTCTTAGGCCTATTTGTGTTCTCTCCATTTGAAAAAACTCTGGAGTCTTATCACCTCTTGCTCTAAGTTTACCGCCAACTTTGTCAATCCATTTATCTAGTTTACTGTTGTTAACGTCTAATTGTTTATTTCTTTGTGCCAGTTTCTTGATCCCTGCACCAACACCACCAATGATACCGGTAAACAACGCACCTTCAGTTCCAAACTTAACCCTGTTTAATAATTCTCTGCCTGGATCGTTCTCATCATCTTGTAAATTAAATGCTAGCGAACCTGCTGCTTCTACATCACCAACAAATACACCTTCAGCTATACCACCTGTAACAGCACCTGCTAAAAGTTTAGCCGGACCACCACCACCTCTTATATTTTTTATTGCTGACGCTAGTTTAGGACTGTTAGCTTTTAATAATGTACCAGTCTTACCTGCATTGATTGCTTTTTCTGCAAGTTTGCTACCAAGTTTAAAACCATACCCACCTGGTATACCTATGTTGATTAGTAGTTCTGTAATTTTTCCAGCGGCTGTTGCCTCTGCTCTTTCGTCAAATGTTGTAAGGTCATCAAAAAATTGTTCTACTTCAGCAGCTTTGTTTGTCCCTGCGCCCAGATCTATGAGTGTTGCGCCTAATGAAAATGCGCCTTTAGGTATTGCGATTAAACCTGATGCTATGCCGGATAGGACTGATTCAATAGTGCCTACTCGATTGTTAGAAACAGATTCTGTTTTTGTACCAAAAAAATCATCAGCTAATGCCATGATATTATTCCTCTATGAATGAAGATATAATTTCTCTTACGTCAAATATTTTTCCGTCTCTAATATCGACATACCCTTTACCTAGTTTATAAACTCCATCGTCTATATCCCCTATGGTTGTGCCTTTAAATTCTGCTACAGTTTTATCACCCTTTAATTTAATTAATGTTTCAGTATTGGTCTCACTAAGTTCTCCTTTATATTTAGGAACGTTAATTCCATCAAAATAAATAGCAAGAGTTGAATCTACTCCTTTATCACTTCTACTATTTATATTTGCTTTTTCTACTATTTGTTGAGCTTCTATTATATTTTTAGGAGAACCTACTGAAATTCTTTTTGCTAAATCAGCATCACCTAAAATATTAGTTAAATATGCTTCTTTTTCTTCATAAGAATTTCTCTTAAGTTCATTTGCTTTTTCAATTTTTTCTATGTCAAAGTCTTGTTGAACCGATAATAAATTAGCTGCTTCTCTTAATTTTTCTGGTTTGTCATATGATTGACTTGTTTCTGCAATAACATCTGAGACTAGATTTTCCGCGCCCAAGCCTTTTCTAGATATTCTTTGACCTGCTTTAATCATTGCATCGTACAATGCGTTTTTAGAAGCACGGTCATAACCTAATGATGATAATATTTCATTTACTCTTGTTTTTTTGTCTTTTGTATCTATTAGATTATTGTTTTCATTATTATTATTCTCATTTAAATTTAAATTTTCTTTTGGAAGTAAACTTTTATCAAAGTCAGATACATTTTTTTCTTCTGCTCTTGCAGCAATTTCTTGCGCATTTTTTTCTGCTCTTTTAACTTTATTTTCTGCTATTATTTGTTTAGTTTTTTCACCTAAAACTAAATCAGCTGGTTTAATAGGTTCATTAAACTTAAATCCAAATAATCCCGGTGGTTCTTCTTTACCGCTTAATACTTCTGTTGAACTTACATTTTTTGGAGTAAATATATTTTGAAAAGCTTTTGAAGCATCTAAATTTTGTTGTTGTCTAATTGCCATTAAATTAGGGTCCATAATTGGATCTACAAAACCAGCTTGTTGAAACCCTCTTCTAGGTTCTTTAATACCGTCCATGATCCCTTCTTTAATAGGGCCACCCATTCTAAACATTGGTCTATTTAAAACTTTCATTATGCTTTGTCTCCTGGAAATCCAAATATTTTACCGTACAATCCACCGACCCCTAGTGCCGTACCTATTGCTTGTGACATTGGGCTAACCGGTGTTGGTTGTGCGTAAGGTTGTGCTGATACTCCGCCAGATAAACCTGTTAAACCTTGACCATATGCAGATAATCTACCGTATGGTTCGTAAGCTGCTGTTTGTGCTGCTTGTTGATCTGCTGTTAATAATGATTGAGCTTGACCTTGTCTTAAAGATCCTAATTGCCCTAGTGCTCCAACGTCTGCACCAAGTCCTGCTCTTTGGAAATTAGATAGTCCCATTTGTGCTGCACCTAATCCTGACTGGGCTGCCGCTAATTGACCACCTTGAGTAAACGCTCTATCAGCTGCTTGTTGTGCTTGACCAAATCCTGATTGTAACATCTGTGCTTGTAGTGCTGATCTGTCTGCTAAAGTTCTTGCATCGTATTCACCTAACATTGCACCTTCTCTACCACCACCAAAGTTACCTGAAGCCACGGCCGCATCTTGAATGGCTTGTCTGTCACCTGTTCTTGATCTGTCATACTCTGCAAGTGTAGTGTCAATAACTTGTTGTTGATAAGGGGACATAAAAGGTTGGTAAGCTTGTGGTCCCGTTAATGCACTAAGTCCTCCAATAGTTCCTGCTGCTTGTTGTTGTGCAGCTTGAGCGGCAGTTAAAAAAGGTTGGTAAGCACCAACTCCTGACGTTGCTAAATTAATTGCTTGTGTTTGTAATGGATCTTCACCAGCAACAAATTGTCTACCAGTAAATTGAGCTGTATCTATTGGTACACTGTAGGCACCTTTTGCTTGTGTTGCAAAATCTTTTGCGTATTCTTCTAAAAATCCTGGTGTTGCCATTATACTACCCTTGTTTCTAATTGTTTCATATTATCATACATAGCTTGTGCACCTTGTGAGTCTTCAGAAACTTTACCACCAGCTTCTAAATTTTTCATAAGATTTTCCATAACTTCAGCACCTTTATCTATGTCTCCGTCACCTGCGTTTCTAACAGCATCTGCAGTAAATACAAACTCATTTACACTTAATCTTGCAGGCACATCGTCTGCTTTTTCTTCTTTTCCTATAGGTACAAACCCACCTTCAGCTCTGTAATCTTTTTCCATACCACCTAAATCCATTAGGCCACCTTCTTGTGCGCCTACTCTTACTGGCACCCCACCTGTTCTATAATCAAATTTATTATATCCAGCAGGTGTTGTATATCCTGCTACATTTGAACCTGGTACAGCACCACCACCAGCCATCATCATTGGCATTTGAGGTTCTGTTTGAACTACTTCTGACTCAGTTGTCATTATCTCTTCGTCTTCTGGTCCCTGTTCCCCGGCTGCTTGTTGAAGAACAAGTTGTTTAAATTCTGGATATGATAAGTCACCACCTTGTGATACGTATTTTTGATACTCTTGTCTTAAATATTTTTCCGCTTCAGGGGGTAATTGCATTTGGTCTTCTACCATTTCGCCGTTAGCAAAACCTCTACGTCTTAATGTAGGTAGACCTAAAGATAATTCTTCCTCTTCATCTTCAACTCTCATGCCATCTGCATAACCTATTCTACCACCTTCAGCTGCCATTTGCGGTGGTAAGTAATACCCTTCTTGTACAAATCTTTCATTAGGTAAGAATGCCATACCTGGTTCTCTGTATCTAGACATCATGTACGCTGTGTATGGGTCAATAAAATTTTGATCGACTTCTTCTTCTACTTCTTGATAAGGCCCCATGCCAAATGCTTTTTGTATAAATGGTGTTGCAATTGCTGTTGCACCTAGACCTGTAAATATTTTTTGACCAGTGGTCATATTACCAAATAAATTAGAAATAAAATTTCCACCTTTGTTTCTATTAGTAGCTATGTCCACAATTCGATCTGTATAAGTTCCTGCTGGAATAGCAGCCTTAGCAGCAAACATGTTTCTAAGAAAACCTGCACCCTTAACACCTGATAAAGATCCGCCTGCACCAAAAGGACCAAGTCCTCCAGCGTAAGCACCTAAACCAATTCCTAAAGCAGCCTTACCCAGTGGACTTTTAACTATCTTTTTAACGCCACGGACAGCTTTCTTAACAAGCTTACCTAAAAAATAACCTTGTCTAGGTTCCTGTAATGTCATGATTCCGCCTCCGGCTTGTAGTTGTCTGGGTTCTTGCATTCTAGATATAGCCATAATTTTACCTTAATCTTACGTTTTACTTTGTTTTTGATAACAAATCAAGAGGAGGCATTATAACTTTTACATCTTGTGCCATGTCTTCGTTTTTATAACCCTTAGATTCCCAGTCTTTTCTTTCCTTAAAAAGCTCTCCAGTTTCTTTGTGTCTATAAGTTGTCTCCACTTTTGCTTGTTTTAGTTCCATTAGTCTATTTTCTCCTTTAATATATTGAGATAACTAATACCAAATACTACACCATCAGATACAGTGCCCGCTGTGGTATAAGATAATACAGTCCCACCTTCTACAATTAAAGGTAAAGACAATATCTCAACACTTGTAGCAGCTACTAATGTTTGTGTATTAACAATCTCAAATGCGTTATTTTTAATAGTCACCGTTGGTGTATTAGAACCTGATTTATTGGTAACTCTTAAAGACTTTATTATAATAGTTTCGTTGACAGCTGGTGACAACATGCTTACGGTTTCTGCAGCTGTTGTTGTTTTACCATAAAATCTATATTGGTTTACTACTGCCATTATTCTAAAAAGAAACTTTTAGCTTCTATCTCCTGTTTAACTTCATCTTGAAATGAAGAGTTTAATTTTGTAATTACAGAGTCAAGATCTCTAACTAAAGACTGTAAATTTCTTTGGCTGTATTCTGGTTCTGCTCTAGTTAATGATTCTACTATCTTTGCCATTATAAACTTACAATGCCTCCCTTTGCCATTCTATCCTCAGGATCTCTTCCATAACCACTGCTTCCAAAACCTGTTTTAGTTTTACCAGAATCATTAAAACTTTGATTCTCATTAGCACCACTACCTTGATAATCTGCACCCATATCAATTACTGAACGAGAATCAAAAGGATCTTCTTTCTGTTGTATATTTTTTTTAACTATGTCAAAAGCTGACATATTCTCAGTAGGTTTAATACCATATGTTTCTTGATAATACTTTTCTGCTGCATTTTTATTTAAACTTCTTAAACCTTCTAATGCATATGACCTATAAGAATTAGATCCTGGTTGCATAAAATTATTTTTAAATAAAGTACTTCCAACATTGTAACCAAATTTATCTTTTATAAAACCATCAGGTCCTCTGTAAGCTCCATACATGTCAATTCTATTTCTTGCGTAAGGATCGTTAGGTAAGTTTCTCATTAAAAAACTAATACCTGGAATACCTGTAAATGCACTTAAAAGACCGCCTGCAATAGGAGCACCATAATTTTGAAAAGTACGTTTAATTGGCCCTGTAAATCTATCATAAAGACTTAAAAGTCCTGGTCTAGTATTCATAGTGTAGGGTGTATCAAACTCTGAACCTTCTTCTATACTAGGTACAAAACCAAAATCACCTTCAGCAACATCATCATATTGATTATAAATTTGATTAGCATCATAGACTTGTCCTAAAACTGTTCTATTGTATGGTACCGCCATTATCTTCTGCCTCCAGGATGTATATCTAATCTAAACGTACCAAGTTTCCAATCTTGACTTGCTGCTGTATTAGATACTTTTAAAGCTATTGATCTAGCTCTTATTCTTGTATCTTTTTTTGTCGTAGACGACGTTATATCAAAATTTGAAGTAGTAGAAGAACTATTTGGATACGTTCGGGTAGTAAAACTAACCCTCGTAGATCCTGTTTGTGTAATAAAATCTGGTATAAATCTACTAATTCTCATTATAAATTCTCCGTCTCCTCTAAGATCAGGCGTTCCAACAACCTGCCCAGTTGATGCTCTTCTTTGTGTGATGTCAAAATCTCCAGAAGTAATTGTTCCAAGAACTGCCGTAGTTACTCCACCTGCATTTACTTGGTCGGTCCCTGTTTCTTGTTGATAGTATATAGTGCATCCGTCTGTATTACCGATAACATCATAAGAAGTATTGCTACTTGAATCGTAATAAGTTGCGTGAGGCTTATCAAATACTGCTGAATCCTGCCATGCTGCACGTGGTAAACTACCAGTTGTCCATATAGGACGTTGAGGACTAGAATCTAAATAATTATATGTTACCATTCTATTAATAACATTTGATCCAGATGTACAATAAAACCAAGTTACTTCACCAAACAAATTATTTAATCCTGCGTTTATTAAATCTCTAGATGTAAAATTTATATCGTCGTAAACATAGTCTTCTACTAAACAAGGCATTGATCTTAATTGACCATCGTATTGAAAAAATCCATTTTCAGACATCCAATAAGCTGTGCCATCAACTTCAACACATGCGTTTTTACCTATCAGCCCACAGTTTGTTCCCACTTGTTCAAAAGCAAATGTAAATGGTTGGCCTACAAATTTCATAAGAAATAATGCAGTATCTGTCCAAACGTAAATTGCATCTCTACCTTTAATAGCTCCCATGATTCTAGAACCATCAGCTATTCTTTGTGTGCCTGCTGTATTGTTTGCTTTAACTACGTAAGAATCTGTTTGATCAATGCTTTCTTGTGAAGAAAATCTTATAAACATATCATCTTGTGTAGTGCTTGATCCTACTGTTGTTTCTGTTCCAAAAAATACTAAGTGTCTGTCAGGTGTAGATACTAATACGTGACGCGATGCTGTTGGTGCGTTTGGAATAATTGTAGCTCTAATTGAGGTTGCGTTTGAAGGAGAAGCGTCCCATTCAAAACATGCACCATTATATATAAGAGCAATTAGTTTTGTCCCGTAGTTATCTAAAACCCATAAACCAGGATCAATTGTAAAGTCAGAAGAAGAAGCTTCTCCCCATGCAACAAAGTCTGATATATTAGTTACTGTAACTCCAGCAGTATGAGCTGCTCTTGTGGTACCGTTAACTGCTCGCGATCCTCCACTTAAGGTCCCTGTTCCCGTGTCATTGTTTGTATAACTTATGTCTTCCGATCCAATTCTAATTTCTCCTGAAGCAGGAAAAGCTGAAGTGTTTGCTAATACAACAGTGGTAGTAGCATCGTCTGGAAGCGTTGTTGATAATGTAGAGGTTGCTGGTCCATTAGCTGAACCACCCCATAATGCTGTACCCCAACCAAAGCCGCCTAATTGTTGAGAAGGCCCTACGCTATAGTAACATAAAATAGAAGTGCTGTTACCATCACTTGTAGTCAACGGCGTTCCTGATTCTTGTGTGGCCATTGTAATTGTAAAAGTAGTAGCTGTTGGGACAGAAGTAACCATGTACTTTATATCTTCAAAAGTAGCATCCGTATATGTAGATGACCCAGTTACACCAGTTACACTATCAAACATAACGATATCGTCTTCTAATAAACCATGGGCTCCGGTGCACGTTACCGTGACTGTTGTTGAGGAAGATGTGCTAGTAAACTTAGCTCCTGTTAGAGTTTCTCTAATTGGATGAATGTCATAATAGGTTCCACCTGAATATACGTATAAAATTCTGTTAGTTCCAATAGCGGCATATTTAATACCGGCATTGTTATCCCAATGGTGTAAAGCTCTTGCCGCACCTGTAAGTTTATCCTGACCTAATTGACTCCAGCCACCTATTTTTTCAGGAGTACCGTATCTAAATCTGACATTGTCACCATCAAACCATTGTCCCTCGGCCCCGGTTTCTGTGACTTGTTTATTAAATCCCGGTGCAAATCCTAATTTTTGTAGCATATAAAAAACCTGTTTTATAATTGTTATAACAGATTATTAGTGATTTCAATATATTTAAAGCAGAGAGAATCAGTGGTGAGTCATCCCTCTGCAAGCCTAATATGTAGATTATTTTTTATTTTTTGTCAACTTTGTACCTTTAAACCAAGCAGGTAATCCTAGTAAAGGTCGTTTGTCTAAATAATTTTCTTTAGCCATTTTAGAATTAGCTTTATTATAATGAAGAAATACTTGTCCACAGTTTTTACCAGTAAATTCTTCTCGCCAATGTTCAAGATCGCACCCTGAGTATATTAACATATCACCTGGTTTTAAATCTATTTTAATACCAGCCCTACCTTTTTTACCTGTAGGATCAAGATATATAGGCCATGGGTCACCGCCTAAATTTAATGTAGTAGATATTTCACATGAATATCTATCTTTGTGTCTAGCAAGAACATCACCTTTTTTATATATTCTTGCATAAGAATATGTTTCAGATAATTTCAAACCTGTATGTTTTTCCATAACAGGTTTTACTTCTTGTAATAAAGTTTCCATAACTATGTCTCCATAATGTGAGTACGTGTTTGGCACTTGTTCATCCGTCCATACACCAAAGTATTCTGTAAAAGGAGATATATATTTGGAGTCTAATAATACTCTTGCAACATTTCTTTTGTTTGAAAAATATTTATATACAAATTCTGCTAAGTCTTTTGTAACAGCATTTTTTAATACACTATATTTATTTTTTTTAAATGACATTATTTTTTCCTTTCATTATATAAAATTTATATTTAATAAATATCTTAAATCAAGTTTATTATTTTTTTTAGTTGTATGATTAATGTTACCGTCCATTAAAAGAAGCCTATTTTCTTTGCTTTCTACAGTAATAATTTTTTTATTAACTTTTATTATTGTCCCACCATCATTAGTAAAATTTAAAATAGCTGTTTTATATTTATTTCCAAGGTTTTTATAATCAACATGAAAAGGAATAGATGATTTACCAAAAAATTCTTTTAGAACCATGTTAGCTCTAACTTGAATTGCTGTCGTAGCGCCTAGACTATTTAATATTGGAAGTATATAAGGCTCAAAATATTTAGACTGTGGTGTATGTAAATTGTAAAAACAAAAAGTAAAAAAACCTTTATTACTAGGATGTCCATCTTTATACATATTCCATCTTCTTCTCCATGGAAAATCGTTATCTGTTATTAAAGCTTTTAAATTTTGATAATGTTCTTGTTTAAGATAATTATCTGTAATTTTATAAGCCATTGTTTTTTCCTTTCACTAAAACAAACTTTATTTGTTTATTAATATTATTATTAAATAACTTTAACCTATTTTTTTGAATTGTTAAAAAAGCGTTAATTGATTTATCCTCTACATTTTTAGAGTGTAACATAATTATTTTTGATATATCACCATTCATAGAATCAATAGTTTTATTTGACAGGTCTTCTTCTTGTTCTATTTTAAAATTATATTCTTTTATTTTCTTAAAAAAATAATCTAATGTTTCATCAGCCCAGATATCTGTAATAATAATTTTACCACCATCTTTTAAAATATTATTAAAATTTTCATAAGTAGTATCTTTGTTATAAAAGAAGTGCATGGAACAATTTGAAATAATATAATCAAAAGTGCTGGGTTTTAATTTTGTATTATCAAAATTATCTTGAAAATAATTAACATCTTTATAATTGTTTTTAGCATAATCAATAAACGATTGATTTATATCTATACCAGTTACCTCATTATCGGGTAAATATTTTTTTATTATATAAGTCCCTCTTCCGTAACCACATCCTATGTCTAAAATTTTTTTATTTTTAATTTGATTGTTTTTAAATAAATTTAAGTAGCTAGTTACTTGATAAGGAAAATCTAAGTCTTCTTTTTGTAATTTAATATCTTCATCAACTAAACCGTGGTTTTGTAAAGGATACCATTTTTCTTCTTTTACATAACAATCAAAAAACTCTTGGTCTGATAAGTTACTGTTCATTTATTTAAATGGCCATCCTAAATTCCATATTACTAAACTTTTTCTTTCTCCACTTTTAACTGGACATACTCTATGCCACACAAATGAAGGAAACACGACCAAAGAACCTTTAGGTAATATTTCTTTACATTTTCTAATGTTTGGTTTTTTATTAAGATCCATGTTTCTAAAATCAAATTCTAGTTCACCGCCTTTGTATTCTTTTGGATCTGATAAAGTAACAGTAACAGATAGTTTTCTAATCTTACCATGTGATGGGTTTTTAGGATTATCTTGTATGAAATAAGGTTTATCCCAACTATCACAATGCCAATCATAATATTGTCCTTTTACATATTTTGTAAACTGACAGGACTCACTAAAGTCCCATTGAAAATTCCATCCTGCATTTACATTTGCTTCATGAATATAAGGTTGTATTTCTTTATAAATCCAACTATCATTCATCCAAACAACATTAGAATCTCTTTTCTTTTTTAAATCTTTAATTTGGTTTTTATTTAATTTTTTTACATTATTAAAACTACCAGTACGTGCTTGTTGGTCTTGTAATGATTTACCGTATCTTACAATATCATCACAAATTCTATGAGGAATTGCTGATTGAAAATACCAAAAATAATTTGTTAAATTCATATTAGATATACTTACACCATCCAGTTAAAATATATTTATTTTCTTTAGGGGCATTAACGCCTCTGTGTAAATGTGACCAGTACGCTGGCCAAATATAAAAATCACCGGCTTTTGGTTTTGCTATATATTTTTGTAAAATAAATTCGGTTCCACCACCTTTTTTAATATCATTTAAAAAAAACATCCACGCAAAGACTCTTGTTAAATGTTCTTTACCGCCATCGTTCTCACAGTGTATGGTTGAATAATAATTATTAGGTTTATATCTACAAAGTTGAGCTGAGGATTCTACTCTCCAAGGCATTATATATTTATCGATATGTGGACATTTCTTTTTAAAATTATTTACACCATCTAACAAAGCTTTACCCATATAAAAATAATCTTCTGTATTTAAAATATTAAGTGGCATTTCTAAATTATTTAATTTTTTAGGACCAAAGCCACCTTTTTTTGCTTTGTTGATATTATCTTCAAAGTAATTAATTAATTTATCACAAGACTTTTTTGGATATAGTTTAGGTACTCTATGTATTAGTTTTAAATCCATTCAATATTCTTTCTTTTTTAAACACTTAGTTTAATCTTATTCTGGTTGCCAAGTTGTACCGTTCCAATCGTATATAGCTTTAGTTTCTTCTTCGTCGTTAGATTTTGTTCCTTGCCAACCTTTAGTGTTATCAGCTTGATACTTTGCATCATTCCATGAAATAAAATAAACCCATTCAGGTGACTCTTGATCCTGACTAGCGTCTATAATAGGTGGCATTGCAATAGGCGGTTGCCAATCGTCATTTGAATCTAATGACCATGATGCATGAGGTTGTGCTTCTAAAAATTTATCTTTTACAGGATCATAAACCATTCCGTGCCCTGCATATTGTTTTCTAAAATTATTGTTGTAAGAAGTTTGTTTCCATATGTTAGATTCAGTTTTAAACAATTTACCACACCATGTTTCACCATCAACATGCATATCATTATCTTCTAAAGTACCTCCGTTAACAGGAATATCATTTCCTATAACTACAACTCGTTGTACTACTTGATGAGAATCTGATGTAAACCCGGTTGGGTCTGTCATTGTTTTTAATTCTGCAAAATGTGCCATATTTTTACTCTTTATAATTTATAATTTATTTTTAACCTATAGTCAACGTGCCCGAAACAGTAAACGTAGCTACTACCTCTCCAGGTCCTATAGCTGCAACACTATTAGTTCCGGGAGCTACAGAAACGCTTCCATCTGCAGCACTTGGAAATCTTAAAACTACTATACCAGAGCCTCCAGTGTTTTGTGCACCGCCACCATTTCCAGTGTTAGCTGTTCCAGCAGGACCAGCACCGGGTTCTCCTTTACCTCCAGCAGCGTATGTTACATCAGAACCTGTAATTGTATTAGGGACTCCAGGTCCTCCAGCACCTCCTGCTTGGTTGTGTGAAGTTGGTACATTAGATGCAGCGCCGCCCATTCCGCCGCCGCCTCCGCCGCCCCATGGGTTGTATCCCCCACCTCGGCCCCCATCATTTCCTTGTGGAGGACTTACAGGAGGAGTGTTTCCATCTCCACTTGGATATGCTCCATAACCAGATCCACCTCCGCCAGATCCACCTGGGTGTCCATATGATGTTGGGTAATTACCCCCTCCATAACCACCACCGGTTGATGTGAAAGATGAAAAAACTGAATTGCTTCCGTTACCTGCTGGGGCACTGGGTGTACCAGGACTTGCGGCTGATCCACCTCCTCCAACTGTTATTGTATAATCTCCAGGATCTAATTCTTGTTGGCTTCCTCTTAATGGGGATGGTCCAAAACCAGATGCTCGATATCCACCTGCACCACCTCCCCCAGACGACGCGGGTAATCCACCTGGAGTTAATCCTCCCCCACCACCTGCAATTACTAAATAATCTGCAAGCTGTGGTGAAGCAGCGGCTGCTCCAGAACCAAATCCTAAAACTTGATATCCAAAAGATTTTCTTTGTGATTTATTTTTTTTTGAACCTTTGACTCCAACACCACCTTGGAGAACATCTAATTTATGGTCTCTCATATTTTATTACCTATGCGTCGTTAGCTGCGTCAGTAGTATAAAATATTTTTACCCCTAGAACTCTACATTCACCAGTAAAAGTATCTGAACCGTCCGCAGCTTTTCTAAATAATTGAAAGTAAGTTTGTTCACCTGCTGCAGGAGAACCTGCAACTGTTACTGCACCACTTTCTGCTGAAATTTGTTGATCTTCTACTGTTCCAATACCAGCGTCTGTGACTTCTACTGCTGTTCCATATGCAACATCAATAGTATCACCATCAGCACATGCAACACCTTGTAAACCAAAAATGGCATTTCCTGTGTTAGTTGTGCTAGGAGACCAATAAACTTGATAAGTTAATGTGCTTTCATTCCATGATTTAGGCATAGCCACTGTGAATTGTGTATATTGTTGTGTACTAGCATCAAAATCAAATACTTTTAAATCTGGTCTTGTAGCCGTTGTTTCAACTAAAGCTGCGTCTGCAGGGTTAGTAGTTGGCCCATACATAGCTGCTGCAGGAACCCACATAGTTTCTTTACCAGCAATTTTTAAAGCAGAACCGTTTCCTTGTAAAACACCAGATCCTTTTGGAACTAAATTTATACCTACATTAGTTTCACCAGATGCTGTAAAGCTGGGGTTATTTCCAGTTGCTGCGTTAGCGTATGTTAATTCGTTAACCGCTGAACTTGTAGCAGTTAATAAAAATAATTCGTTTCCGTTAGTGTCTAAAATAGAAGTTCCTATTTTAGGTGATGTTAAAGTTTTGTTTGTTAAAGTTTGAGTGCCTGTAAGTGTTACGTCTCCACTTCCAAAACCAGTGTCATAAACACCAGTGTTTGTTGCTACACCATCTAAGTATACAATTTTATGTGACTTATCCGTAGTTGCAAAAGTAACTGTTGCACCTGAACCAGATGCTGCTTTTAATTGTACTGTGTAAGCACCTGAAGTTGCGTTTTCAATAATATAAAACTGTTCTGTAAGTAATGGAAAAGTTACAATTCTGTTTCCAGTAATACTTCCTGATAATTTAAGAACTCTTTGTTGAGCGGTACCTGTTAAAGCACCATTGTCGATATCTAAAGCTGTTGTTCCAGCACCCCCTGCGATAGATACTTCTAAAAATCCACCAAGAAGTTGTTCTGCAAGTTGTAAATTAGCGTTTGTTTTTGTTCCCCATGTACCGGCGTTTTCACCAGTTGCCATTAATTCCAGGCCAAGATCTGTATAAGTTGATGCCATAATTTTTTTCCTATGCCCTTTTCAGTTAAGCTACATCTGTATAAGATGTATTACCTGTTATGTCAATATCATTATAATTTGTATTTCCAGTAATATCAACATCAAAATAACCTAATGGTGAAACATTTCCTACAGCCGTTGTGGCCTCTACACCAGTTAATCCGATAACATCTGCCGGTGAAATTGTTCCTACAGAAACAGTTGCAGAAACTCCTGTTAAAGGAACCCCTATTTCTAGAGTTACTGATCCTACTGAAGAAGTAGCTCCAACACCGGTAACATTTATTAAATCTTCTGCGTTTGTAGTAATTGCACCTACACCACTTGTTAAACCTAATCCCGTTAACCCAACAACATCTGCTGGTGTAATTGCTCCAACTGCAGATGTTGCTACTTGTCCAGTTAATCCTACAAGCATGTCTGCATTCTCATTTACAGTTAAAGAACCTACAGAAGAAGTTAAAGCACCAGGGGCTGTTAATGTAACTACTGGTGATAATATAATTGTTGGAGAACCTATTGCAGATGTTGCAGAAACTCCCGTTAGTCCCATGACATCTGCAGGAGTTATTGCTCCAACAGAAGAAGTTATTGCATCAGGAGCAATTAAATTTTCAACCGCGCTTTCAACACTACCCCAACCATTTTCACCCCAATCAAGAGTACCCCAACCAGGGAAACGATTTATAGTTATGTCTCCAACTGCAGTAGTTGATCCTACTCCTGTTAAAGTTATGCTCGGTGCCTCTCCATAACCTTGCTCTCCCCAACCAAGACGGCCCCATCCTTCAACTATAATATTGGTGTCACCATAATCTGCTTGACCCCAATTTAGACGGCCCCATCCTGCTGTATCTGCTTGTCCTCCCATTCCGGAGTGAACTGTACAATAATAATATAAAACCGCAGGGGCCCCTGATTGAACTTCTATTTGTGTGTAAGCACCAGCTTGTCCAGGTGTTCCATTAGTGGTAACGCCCTCGGTATATTCACTGCCACCACCATGGGTTCCGTTTGAGGTTGTAGAAAATCTTAATGGGTGACCAGCATTAGTTCCGTCTGATTGATCAAATTTATAAGTGCCACCGGCACCAATCATTACAGTGTCTTGTTGAACACCATCTATAACATATTTATTTCCTGAATCGGTACTAACTACCGTTACGGTGAATGTCTTATCGATTGACATAAGGAACTACCTCCTTATGCTATCCTGACGATTGCTGTTGATGCTGCTGCTGCGGGAAATTGAATTGTAAAAGTTCCGCTAGATACAGTTTTGTCTCCACCAAATGCTACTACACAAACAGCTTTGTCTGATTGTGTATCATTATATATTAAACATCCGTTTGCTGTAAATGAAGCAGAAGTGAAACTTATGTCTGCAAAGTCACAAACTGCTGTTGAACCATCTAATACAGGAGTAACACTTGTAAGTGCTGCACCACCAGCTGTGTAAGCTGAACCAGATGTGTTAGAAATTTCGTTTGATGTACTGTAAGCTGTCGTACTTGCACCTAAAGATGCTGAACTTGTGTACAAAGCTAATTTAAAAGTGTTTCCAGATGATGCAGTAAAGTTATGAGTGCCAACTAAAATTTCTTGTTTAAAGCTGTTACAAACTGCCGATGATATTGCCATAATTTTTTCTCCTCAATTTACGGAGACGGTGACTTAACTGGTATTCTAACTGTTCCGTCAGTATAATCGTCTCGTCTTCGTCTTCCAAGTTGCATACCTGCAAACTGTTGTATAGCATTTTTATATCTATTTTCATAGTATGTCAACATATCCGTTGGACCTTTTAAAAATGCAAATGCTTCTACAAGACATGCATATAATAGCCCTTGTGGAAAGTATGTGCTTAAATAAGTATTGTTATTAAAACCAGTGCCAGATCCAAGGCCATTAGGCATTTTATTATAATAAATTCTAAATTTGTAATTAGCGTCAGGTGTAGGGGCTACATATAGACCTCCAGACGAAGTATCTGTAGTATTATCAGCACCACCAAACATTGCATAATATTTAGGAAAACCAGTTACATCTTGAGCCGTTAGATCACCTTCCGGTCCTGTTAATCTATCTACATATTCTGATAAATATGTTTGATCTTTTTTTTCTAACCAAGTTCCATCACCTGTAGTGGCTGAAGTAGAATTAAATACTTCAACACCTCTTATAAATAAAGCTCCAGCAGGTGAATTAATTGTATTATCATCAGCAGCTAATGCACCTTCTTGAACAAATCTTTGAGCGTCCATAGGAAGTTCTTGAAAAATTCTAAATTCAGCCGCCATTATAAATTCATCAATAATAGCTTGTGTAAAGACACCATCATCTACTTCAGTGTAGCTTCTTATTGCTGCAGTTAATGTGCTGTAATCGTATTTTTTAACTCCTGACATAATTAACCTCTATCATTAATCGGTCCAACTGTACACTGTAAACCGCCTCCTGTTTCTGTACTACTAGCATTACTAACAAGTTCAAAACCAAATCCTACCTGGGTTTTTGTAAGAGCAGGATTACCACTGCTATCATTATATCCAGCGAGTTCTTCTGTTTCTTCAAGAAAAGATATTTTATAAGCTCCAAAAATTTTTGCTCCAGTTGCATGTGAGCTTGCTGTTGTATTTACAGGACTAACCCCTCTGTAGGGAGCACTTGTTCCTCTCGTGCATCCAGTTAAATCGTTTGAAGATTTTCCAGTGTACTCAATAACTTCATTTTCATAAAATCCTGTTGTGCTATTTACTTTTTCTATTACAACAAAACCTGATGTTGGAAATGCTGATGCATCAGCTAAAGTAATTGTAGTAGCTGAATCTGTAATTGCACCATTTAAAGTTGTAGATAATTGTAAAGTAGTTATTGCAACACCACCTACTGGAGATTTAATATCTCTTAGTCTAAAAAAATCATTTGCTTGCATTGCACCATTTGGAAAAGAAATAGAAACTGTTGCATCTGCAGCTGTAGTTGTAATAGGGTCTTGTGGTAAAAAATCTTCTGTTGGAAATTCTGTTCTAGCAGTTCTTGCTCTTTGTAAAGCTTGTGGATCTGCACTTGT
>Ga0181405_1000266_pt1 | contig 18252 bp, 31 predicted proteins | sample 28SPOviralmetaG_FD_130134 | JGI IMG/M metagenome (GOLD analysis project Ga0181405, IMG submission 130134) | Marine viral communities from the oligotrophic San Pedro Time Series (SPOT) site, San Pedro Channel, CA, USA - 28 SPOT_SRF_2011-11-29 | ecosystem: Environmental > Aquatic > Marine > Strait...
ACTCTTACCACTTGGAATGGTGCTAGTAGAGAAGATAATAGAAAAAAGTTCTATGAGTATCTTGGAATAAGAATGAGACAAAGAAGATTAGAACTAGGATATACGCAAACAAGAATTGCCAATATCTGCAAATGTACTTTTCAACAAGTGCAGAAAAGAGAGAAAGGATTAAATAAAGTTCCTTTAGATGATCTTATAATCTTATGTGAAGCTACGCATACAGATTTAGATTACTTCTTTAGACCTTTAAGAAAACTAAATAAAAAACTATATATAAATGGGAGAAATGATGAGTAAGCCACAAATAACAAAAACAGAAGATAAGCACAAGAATCAAATTGAGTTTAGACCTAATGATAAAAAATATAGATATATTGTTAATGGAGAAGTTAAAAAAGGAGTTACTACTTTAATTGGTGCTAGATTTGGTAAAAATGCTTTAATAAATTGGGCTAAAGGATTGCCTTATAAAGCTTTAGAATGGCAACTTAAAGACGAGGGTAAGCCAATAGATTACATAGAAAACTTTATAGAAACTTTAAAAGAAAAGTCTGAAAAGTTACAAATTAAAGATGCTAAAACAGGTTCTATGATGCACTCTATTTGTGAGGATTATATTAGGGGTGTTAAAGTAATTACTCCTGAAACAGAACCTTTAAAGACTATGTATTCAAAATTTACTAAATGGTGGGATAAAAGAGGTTATAAAGTTTTGGCAACAGAACAAACCTGTTATTCAGCAGATTTAGATGTATGTGGTACTTTTGATGCAATTATAAAAAATAAAAAAGGGCAGACAATTCTGTTAGATTTTAAAACATCTAAAGACTTTTACCCTGACCAACCTATTCAATTAGCAACATATAAAAAGCTAATAGAGGATTCTACTGATATTAAAATTGATTTTTATGGAATAATAAATATTCCAAAAGATAAATTAAAAGACATATCAATTAGAATATACAAAGATAAACAAAGATATTTAAAAACATTTAAGTTATGTAAATACCTTGATAAGTTTGAAACAGCTTGTTTATCTGAAACTAAAGAGTGGAAAAAACAACAAACAAAAACTAAAAGGAAAAACTAATGTATAATAAACAAAGAGAAGCTTTTGTAGCTTTAGAGGTCTATTTAAAACCGACAGGTAAAACACCACCTAAATTTGAATACCAAGCATCAAGTAAAACTATGTTCAAAGATACTTTGACAGGTAGAAAATACTCTACATATCAATTTGCTAATTGGTTAAATGAGAAGCACGTTGTAGAAAAAGTAAAACAAGGTTATGTTCTAAAATTAGGTTCTGTTGATTTAGAGTCTGATAGAATGGATAAGTACACTCATTCAAATATGCAAAGAAAGTTTATTTGGTATTTTGTAAAAGATAATTACCAATCAAGAAATGTTGATGGTATGAAACCTATTGGTCAAACTATGCCACAATATTCTTCTCAACAAATGACAGAAGCCCAACCATCTGCACCTGATAACGCACAACCTGTTACTATGGAAGATCATAAGTCAATGAGAGAATTAGATGATGAGATACCATTTTAATTTATGGATAGAGAGCATAGAGGAGATTTAGACTTGGAAGTTAAAATAAAAGATTTAGAGTTAGAGTGCGAAATGTATAAGAAAAACAATAAAATGTTTAAAGATCATAACGCAGAACTTCAAAACACAATAGATCGTTTAACTACTATGAACAAATCTCACAAAACACTTAATGGTCAGTTAAGAATAAGATTAACTAGACTAGAGCAAGAAGTAAAAGACCTAAGAGCAAAAGTAAAAGATGATGAAGAACTAATAAAGGATTTATATGAATACCCATAAAATAAAAGAAAAGTTAGAGTTTTGGTCTTTGTATTATAGACAAGAGATCATTTGGTTTTTAATAGGATTTATAACAGGAGTCATAATATGGTAGAAACATTTGAACATTTAAACAGTAAGCAAGTATATTTAGAATTAGAAAAGGCAAGTAGAGAATGGAAAGATTGGCAAGGTAAAGCCATAGTGTTAGATGAGGGTAAGAAAGCAACTTTCTCTAAATGCTTTTTAAAACATAAGCTTGATTCTAAAACTGTAATAGAAGCAGAACACAAAGCTAGAACAGATCAAGAATACACAGATATAGTAAAACATTATGCAGATGCTGAGAGTAATCTTATTAAAGCTAAACTGCATTATAATAATCTTGATAGGTATGCGAGTCTCAAACAAAGTGAACTTAAAAGAGATTTAACACTTATGAATAAACAAGAGGGCTAATGACAAAACTATACTTAGATAACAATGGTCATTATCAAAGAGAGAAAACTAAAATAAATTGGGGTAAGGTTATAGCCATATCAACAGTTTATATTGTTATGTTTTCTTTGATGGTGTTTTATGTTTATCTATTGCTTAGTGCTTAATAAAATCTAAGCTTGATATATCTGTTCTTTCAGTAATCTCAGTTGTTGAGATACTATAATTACCAATAAAAGCATCTTCCTTTTCATCTATCTGATTAAGCATATTATTTACTTTAGGGAAATGTGGAGTCTGATCTATAAATATAAAACTTGCTCTACCCATATTGTTATTAGTTAATATTTCAACAGTTAATTCAGTTATCACAAAATCTATTTCGTTACTCATACTTCACAATATAGATATTTAAGATTAAATTAAATTACTTTTTTCCGTTACGAAATATCTGTGTACCTTTTATTCCAAAAATACTTGCAACAACAGTAATCCATAAAGTTTGAAACCAAACAGGCAAATTGCCAAAGTGATGAAAGAATAATTCTATTTTTTGCATCATAGCTGGGTCATCACTAAAAACTGCATAAGCAAGAACAATGATTGGTGCTGACAATATAATTAAAACAAACTCGTCTTTATAATCGTTTTGTCTAGCTTCTAATAATTTACCTTGATATTCTGTCTCTCCTCTTGCCATCTTTTCTGCCGTAAGTAGTGCCGCTTGTGACATTGCTTCTTTTTGCTTTTGTTTATTTGCATAAACTTTAGCACCTGTTTGTAATGCTATTTTTGCTAATCCGAACCACATTATTCTAACTCCTTTAATAATTCACAGTAATGAATGACTTTATCAATATCTTCTTTACCATTTTTTTTATCATAACGACAGATGTACTTAATAACATTACCTTGAATAAAACTAAGCTTGTTAGCAGTTATAAATTCAATAGGTTGTATTTTAAAATCTTTATAGTGCTTGGTACTGCCCACTTGTCTATCTAAGGCACTCTCCGTTGCTCTCTCGCCTTTTAAAGCATACTTTCCACAGCATTTCTTCTTCATACTATCTTACCAATCCAATCTCCTTTTTTATTAATAACCATAGGAAGTAGTCTTGGTATTCCATTTAATATTATTCCACAACCTAGTATAAATCTTGTTTTAAAGTTTTTAGCATAAGAGAAAGCCATAGACTTTTGATTTATTAAACAACCCACATTCATAGCAAAGAATAGATTATCAGGATTTGCCCAATAGCTTATTAAGAACTTAGTATGATAGTGTCCTTGAACACAATTCATTCCCATAGTTTGAGATACCTTTAATACATCTGCACTTCTTCCATGAGTAAAGAAACATCTTTGACCATTAGACATAGTAAGAGTTAAATCATCAATCCACTTCCATTTTCTAGTTCCTAAGAACTCTCCATATGGTTTTAAGAATTGTTTAGACATTCCATATTTTAATGCTCGTCTATAAACTAGACTACTATGGTTACTATCTACTTCTATCACTTCAGGAAATATATCTTCTAATACTTTTATATATTCTTTTGCTTTATCTAGTTCCATACCAGCAGAATATAAATCAGGGTTGCTATCGTGCATTGATATTGCGTGGAAGTCTAAGAGATCGCCAATGTTCACAATCTTGTCAGGTCTAAATTCTTTTTTGATTTCTTTTAAAAATTTTATTGAGTCCTTATGTTGATAAGGCAAGTGCATATCAGAAATTACTAATATTTTTTTGTGATTCATACAAGTTATACTTGTACTATTAATTTGAAATAATGTAAAGGAATTGGGAAACTACTGCTAAACCTACACCGCAAATTAAATATAAAATTCTATCTATATCTCTTTGCATATGTTTAAGATGATTTGTTTCTATGATGTGAATTTTTTGATGAAGTAATTTTATCTTACCATCAATCTCTATAAACTTTTCATTTGTTGTTGTAGCTTTTTTCATAACTACCTTTTACGTTTTTTTCGTCTTAAATCAAGATCGTGTTTGCGTGAACCTCTTAAAAAGCTATTTACTCTACCCATACTCCAACTAGCCATAGAAGTACGAGGTCTTGAACCAGCAGATAAAAAAGCACCCTGACCTCTACGATAAACCTTTTTTAACTGACCTAATGTTATATTTTTTCTAGTCTTTGCTTTTGCTCTAAGTGTAGTAATAACTTGTTTAGATAAAGGTTTTCTTTTAACTGCCATTAATTATACCTCGCTTTAAACATTGATCTTGGTATTCTTTGCCCTTTTTTATAAGCTTCAGACATTGCTTTTATAAGATTTGCTCTAGCTGATCTTTTACCACCTTTGAGTCCTGATAAATACTTTTTAGGTATTTTTGTTTTCTTATCTTTTGGAACTCTACGTCTTTTCATTTTCCTACTGACCTCATTGCTCTAATATGTGCTGATTGAAAAGTAGCACCTTTTTTCATAGCGAGTGCCATAGACCTCATATGTTTTAAACTATGATGTCTTGCGTGTGATCTCATAGTTTTTTGTTGTCTTGGTTTAAGGTCTTTAATAATATTTTTTATAGATGCTACTTTAACCATTATTTTTTCTTTTTACCTTTTTTTTTCTTCTTCTTCTTTTTTTTCTTTCCGTGTCCTGTATGATAAGGCATAATTATTTCCTTTTTTTAGTTTTCTTCTTTTTCTTCATAATCGCCATTTGCAAACCTTTAGGCAATTTTTTTTGTTTCTTAGTTAGTTTCATATTTTCTCCTATTAGTTTTGTAGTTTTCCATCTGACCATTTAGCATCAGGTAATCCATTTATATATTTTTTTCCGTCAAAAGTTAAGATTTGTTTTCTATTACTTCCCTCTTTAAAACTACAATGAATCCAACCAGCGTTAGGGTCATCATCTTTCCAATATTCTAAAATAAGTTGGTCAAAGTCGCAGTTATTAGAAATCCATAAAGCTACTTTTAAATTTGATATACCAGCTATTTCAAAGTCTGCCGCTTCACCTTTTGTATGTTGGCTCGTTTTTTTGCTATTTATTGCTACACACAATTCTTCAGACCTATATCCTGATGTGATTGTAATTGGTTTATCAAACTTTACTCTTACAGGTTCTAATACTCCATAACAAAGATCAGTAAGATTTTTTATTTCTCCTGAACCAGCTTTATTCTCAATACCCTTACGAGTAGCTGTCATTGACTTTTCAAATTCTTCCAACTTAAAGTGTCTGCTTAATTGCATATTAAACTCCTATTTAATTAGTTATTCCGATTATCCATAATGTTAAAAAAATATAACAAATAATTTCCATTATCTTGCTGTTGCTGGAACACCATTTGATGATACGATACTTGATTCTGCAAAGCACATATAGATGTATGAACCACTACTGTTATTAAAACCACCATTAGTGCTTCTTAATTTAAAACCATTAGAAAGAATATCTATTGCATCTTCAGTTGTAAGTTCTGCATTATTTAAATTAGCAAATAATTTATCATTACCTGATATATTGTAACCAATTCTTTTGCTGTCCCACATATTCCAATCTTCAGTACCTGAGTCATATCTTTTAATCATAATCCAACCAGGTCTAAAACCTGTGTAAATAAAAGCGCCATCAGCATTTGAATTTCCTGTATATGAACCAAACTTGCTAAATCCTTTTTTCTCTGCAAAGCAGTAAGCAACATAAGTTTTACTACCACTACCATTTACTTGGTCAGAACCATCTACCGAAAATACAGAAGATGTTGGTGTTGTAGATTGCCATTCACTTCTTGATGTTTCTACTGCATTAGTTAAATTTAATAAAAGTCTTGAAGTATTACCAAGATTAGAATTATACATACACCAATGTTCTCCATTTGATGTACTTTTTACTAATACAATATTTGGAACAACACCTAAACCATGTCCTACTGTAGCATTTGCACCTGTGCCTGTATAAGTAGATATTGAAAATCCTGATGTAGTTGAAGCTGATGTGTATGTTGTGTTTATACTTCCGTCTGTGTTTGATGAACCTTGTCCGTTGGCTTTCCAATTCCAAGCTACACCATTATTTGAAGTATATTGAACATTATCACCTGTTCCAACAGTAAAACCATCACTATCAAAAGAAATTAGTGAAGTTACGGCTGATTGTGATGTACTAGTATTATTAGATTGTAAATAATATCCTGTTCCTCTTATGGCATCATAAAGATTAGAACCAAAAGCATCTACTCTATTTTTAGTCCATATCCAATCAGGTTGAAATCCAACACCTGTTACAGCTTGATTTCCACTTGATGTACCTGTGTAAAGTTTAGTATTAAAATAATCTGATGGTTGAAATGAAATATAAGCCATAGTTAAATCCTTTTTATCATATTAATTAAAAACTGTTAATACCTTTCGTACATAAAGATTGGTAGCCGCTAGGACAATCGTATTCAAAGATTCCACCCTCACTAGGTGCAGTTCCAGCACTAGCAACTTGTGTTGTGCCAAAATATCCTTGACCAAAATTAGCTGAAATTTCTTTATTTCCGCTTGAAGCATAGTCCTCTGCATAAAAACTATAATTTATATTACTATTAATAGAAATAGCACCTGTTCCTGTGCTACCTGAAGTTGGTACTCCTGAATTTTGAAAGACACCATTTTTAGAAAAATATAATTTTTGATTATCCAAATCCATAGCTATACCTATTATATCTCCTGTCGTATAAGTATTTCCATAACTTGATGCTGTACCAGCTACTCTTTTATTACCATCAGCTTGATATGTAAAAGTGTTAGTATCATTTCCTTGAAATGAACTTCCTGTATATTCTATATTAGCAATTCCAATTCTTGTATTTGCATTAGCAGATATATCTTCTGCTTTCATTTCACAATACCATTTACCACTACTAACTGCTAAAGTTGTATAAGCACTTTCATTATAAGAAGCATTATCAAAATTCGCTCTTGTATTTCCTAAATCAAAACTTGGTATTCTAACATTTGAACCCTCAGAAGTTTTTAAAGGATTCCAAGTAGCAAAGTTATTACTAGGTGTATCTATATTTTGAGTTAGTGTTCCCCCTGTTGTAAATGTATGATTATTACCACTACTATCTAAATCCATATTTCCTGAGTTTTCAAATTTAAAAAAGAAACCATTAGTTCCATAAGTTACTGATGGATTAGTTTTCGGTTTCCAAATCCCGCTAACAGAATCGCTCTCGCCAAAAGTTGATGCCTGATAAGCAGTTCCATCAACCCAATGAACGTGAGCCATTAAACCATCATAGTAAGCTGGTGTAGTCCATTCATCTCTACCTATTCTGTGTTGATAACTAGAACCAGTATTCATATTTAAATTTTGATTTTGAGATGGATTTGTATTTGTAGAAAAACTTGTTTCTCTTGTTCCATTGACATAGATTTTACATCTATCTTCTGCTGTTCCATCTGTAGTATCAATAGCAACTACGATATGGTAAAACGCAGAATTATCCCTAAATTTTCTAGTAGTAATTTTTCTTAAAACATAACTACTGCTTACTTTTGCTCTTACTTCAAGAGAATCTCCTGTTTCAAAATTTATTTCAAAAAATTCCCCTGTTTCATAAACAGATGTAAAAATACCCTCATAACTTCCATTTACTGTTTTCTTTAACCAAGCTGAAAATGTTGATATGGTATTACTTCCTGTAGAAGATGGTGTTCTATATATGTATGTTGATGAATTAGCCATAATATTATCCTAATTAAATTGTCCTGAGTTGTTTATACCAACTGAAACAGTAATTGAAAACTGTCTATCTGCTGTTTGTGATTCTGCGTCAGTTGCTCTAATCGTAAAAGTATAAGTTGTATCTCCCGTTGGGCTAGGTGCTGTTCCTGTAATTGCACCCGTACTACTGTTTAAAGATAAATTCATTGTCGTTGCTGGTGTGTTAGCGTTTGATGTTAAAATAGATGTTGTTTCTGAAAAAGCTACTGTTGAGTCTGATGATGCCGCTACTGACAATGATACTGAACTTGCCGCAGATACAGTTCCTATGCTACCAGCAGAGGTGCTGAAAGTTGGAGAAGCAGAAGCAGATAAAATAGCAGAAGATGATCTTACAGCGTTACCATCATTATTCTCAACTCTAATAAAATAAGATGCAGAAGCAAGAGTAAAGGTAGCATTGATTGATGTAGCACTTGTAAATGTAACTGCTGATGCTCTAGTAATTGCACCCGTTGATGAGTTTATAGCTTCAACTATTGGAACAGATACAAAGTTAGTCCCAGCAATAGTAATACTTGATGCCGTGTCAGGTGCTAAAAATAAATTTGAAGATGTAATTGTTGGTTTAGTTTCTGATATAGAAGCAAAAGATAAATTACCTGATGCGTCAGTAACCATAGCTTGACCTGATGTTCCGTCTGCTGTTGGCATTTTAAAAGCAACACCATTTGAATTAATTTTACTTGAAATAATCTTTAAATGATTTCCCATATTTGCGTGAGAAGAACATTGATAGTACAAAATATTAGGTGTGTATTCATCAACTGCTAAAAGAGTATATGCACCAGCAGAACCAGCAGTTCCATTGGTCGTAACTCCCGTTGTATAAGCTGTCGTTTTTCCATCATCTAAATAAAATCTTAAAGGGTGTGATGCGTTTGTTCCGTCTGATTGGTCAAATTTGTAATAGTAAGGTTTTGCTGTATCTGCACCATTTAAAGTAAATGCTGGTGCTTCCATAGACTCTAAAAAATAAGCATTAGAACTTCCTACTGAGTGATATGGGTGTGCCGCAGTTTTTGTTCCTACTGTTACTGTATAGGTTATCGGAGAAGAAGCAGAACCATAAGCACCTCTATCGTGAAACAAAGATGATAAGCTAGATAAAGTAACTGTGCTATCTACAATATTAACTGTATCAGTAGACATATCAAATATAGCAAATGAAACCCAAGCATCATTGTCAGCATTTCTAAATTTTAAAGTATTTGATGAAGTATCATACCACCATTGATACGCATATTTAGTAGATGGCTCTGATGATGAAGAATTATTAGATACAATAGCAGACAAAGCATTATTTAAATCTGTCCTAGTTGCTGGGAATGTTTGGTTATCTATTATATAATCGTGATTAGCCATTTATTAAAATCCTTTTGCTATAAAATCAAATGTTCTTGAAACAGCACTATTAGATGAATTTTTAAAAGTAACATCAAATCCACTTATTGTTTTGTTTTCTACTAAGAAAAAATCACCTGTTGCCATTCCTTGTCCTGTAATACCTACTGCATAATTAGCAGTTTTATATGCTTTTGTAAACGAAACTGTTTTTGTACCAGCACCACTTAATATATCATTTCCTGATTGTATTCTATCTTCCATATCAATAGATACAGATAATGCAGAAATAACAGGTGTTGTTGTCCCATCTCTTGAAATTAAAACTAATCTAAATTTATAATATCTTGCTGTATAATCACCAATTACAAAATTTCTAAATGCAGTAAACGTAGAATTATCATCAGACAAAGCTATTTCTAAATGTGCGTTTTCGTTAGCTGGTGCATCTCCATCAAATGAACCACTAGCTGAATCAAATTGACCACTTTTAGAATCAAATAAATCAGTAGGGTCTTCTGAGAATTGAGTTAAAGAAGCTGTAACTCTAGATGTATGACTTGCACCAATATCAATAACACTTGCAAATTCGTAAGTTCCCGTAGCACTTAAATCAGTTAATCTTAATAAATCACTTGCAAGAGTAAGATTTGTTTTTGTTCCTGTAAAATTAGGGTTTTCTGTTGCACTTGCAACATTATTAAAATTACCTATCGCTGTTACATTAGTTGCGATAACAGTTGCTTGTAAAGAAAAGTTACCCAATTTATCTACCGCTTTAATTAAATAAGAACCTACTCTTGCTGGTACTGATACTGAGGTTGCTGGTCTTGATACCTTTTCAATTAATGATACTGAGTTCTGCCATTCTGCACCGCTTGTTAAAGTTGAATATCTTACTTGGTAATAAGCTAAATCTAAATCCGTTACAGCTTCCCAAGATAAATGGGCTTCGTTTCCAACAATATTACAAGAAAAATCTGTTACATTTGATATAGGGTCTGTTGCACCAACAATAGTTCTTTGTGCAGTTACATAAGTACTAGACGCACCACTTACACCAACAGCTTTTACTCTAACGTCATAAGTTTCTTGGTCAATTACATTTAAAACTCTATGTGTAAGACCTGAACCTTGTGCGTAGATTATAAAATCTGAGTCAGATGCTTTTTTATATTCAACTTGATAAAAAGACACAAAACTATTTGGAGAAGCACTTACCGCTATGTCTAATGCTACAATTACAGTACCATCATTATAAGATATTAATTGATCGGTTAAAGTAACACTTGCTGGTGGTTGAATTAAAAATGGGTTTGGAAGTGTTGTAGTAGGTACTGTTGTTGCTTGTGTTTTACTTGCCCAAGTATAATGTGCGTCTTGATGTTCTATTAAATTTAATCCTACTGTAAAATCTTCATTAAAAGATATTGAATTTACTCTAAAAGGTTTTGCTGAGAAGCCAACTGAACTATGAGTAATATTAACTATATCTCCTATAGCTAAATCGTAAGCTTTACCACTTGCATTAATATTAAATTTTAAAGCATCTCTTGATCTTCTTAATATAACTTCTGCCATTTCTTCTGCTTGATATGGAGATGTTAAAGTTTGAAAATCAAATCTTCCCTCTAATAAAAAACCACCATCTGCTGTTTTCATAGTTGCGTGTTGATCTGCACTTGTTAAACCTGAGTCATCTATTGGTGGAAATTGAACTTCATCTACTTGGAAGTTTCTATCAGGATTTACAAAACTACATATAACTCTATTGTATTTATTATTTTTATCTTCACTTGCTAAACTAAATCCACCAAATATATCATCTTCTGTTAATGTGATTGATGCTGTTCCAGTTGTTTCTATTATCAAACTATACTTTCCACCAGTATAAGGTAAGTAGCCACGACAACCTCTTAATAATATTCTTGTGTTTTCTATAATTTTTTTTGTTGTATCTAATACAGCATTGCAATCAAAGATATTAATATTTGAACCGCCTGAATATGGTGCAACTTGTGTTACAGCAACTTGCGAAGCATCATAAAAACTTTGTAAATCAATATTGGCAGTTGCTATACCTTTTCCATATCTTTCATTTCTTAAATAATCTAATAAGCAAAATGCTGGGTTGCTTGAAAAACTTGCTGTTTGTTCTGATAAATCAGATGCTAGAGTTACAACTTTTTTACCTTGAACTTTTGCTTGTACTTTTGGTATTGATGAAAATACGTCTTGATTCCATTTAAAACGTAAAGCTAAATAAGCTAATCCTCTAAGTCTATGATTAGTTCCCCAAGATGATAATGTTGATAATAAGCTTGATGCTGTTTGACTATCAGAACCAAAGTGAGGTTCTACTCTAATTAAACTTGCTGAGTCTTTATAAAAATTACTATCACCACTACCTACTTCAACTGCTGTATTATCTGCTAAATCACTTGCCCAAGTTACAGCTTTGTCATCAATTCTAATTTCTGTAATGTCGTTTATTTCTCCCTCTCCAAGAACAATAGCCATATATAAATAAGTATTGTCTGTTCCTGAAGTTTCCATAAAGACTCTAGTACCACCTACTAATCTTGTTCCATAAATTACAGGGATAGAAGCATCATTAGATTGTTTGTTAAGTAAGATACCTTGTTCAAATGAGTCAAAATCTGTTTCCCCAAACTCAGGTATTTCAGGTTGTGGCATAATCCAAGATAAAGCTTTACTTACAACTTTTATCGGAAACTCAACTATTTTTTTGACCGCACCACCCATTTAATTATGAAACTCCCTTTTAAATTTTTTACCTACTCTATAAATATTATTTACTTTATCTAACCTTAACCAATTAATAGATTGATTAGTTTCTAAATAACCTTTGAAATAATTATAAACCCATCTCATAACTTCTTTTGCTTTTCTAATAATGACAATATCATAAAGCCAAATATTCTTACCTGAGTTCCATTGATTCTTATATAATAATCCTGTTTGGCTATATTGATCTTCGTCTTTATTATCTAACTTAGCCCAATTAACAAAAGCATATAAACCTTTTTCATCTTTAAAAACTTTGTATTGTTCTAAGTTTATTGATGGCAAAATGTGATAATACAATTCCTGATAACTATTATCTTTGTATTTATCAAAAGTTTGAAACAACTTAATTATATCTTGCATTATGCTCTACCCCATTTAATATCTTGTACCGTTTCTGAAGAAAAATCCATACCTACATCTGAACTAAAAAATCTTTGTTGTGATGTATTATTTGTTTTACGTCCATTTGTTTTATCAAAGTCTGCCCAATGAGATACGATTTTAAATATTATATTACTATCTTGTCCTTTTTCAGATATTTCAAAAGTATCTATTGTTCCTTGATATAGTAAAAATGGGTCAGCTATTAAAGCATTAGAATCATTTAAAAATCCTCTATGAATAGTGACAGAATCATTTACAACATTCTCGTTTAATGCTGTTGAAATAAATGTTTGATCTGCACCTGATAAACCTAAATTTAAAGTTGTTTTAGTAATATCAACTTCTTCAGAAAAATTAGAAAGACCCATTATAAAAGCAGAAGCGGTATAGGTTACACTAGAACCTGAAACAGAACTTGTTAATGGAAATGAACAATCAGTAATATTAACAGGGCTACTAAAACCGATTGTGATAAGATGTACGGGTCTAATATCATTTGTTGCTAGTTCGTTCTTTACTGCTGTCGTTAAGCTTCTCGTCATAATCTTCTATTGTTCTCCTTTTTACTTTTACATAATCTGATACGATATAAGTTGCTTTATCAGATGGTTCTTCGTGTTTTCCTATATTATTTGTTTTTAAATCAACACCATCTCCATCTATAACTTCTTCAGCTATCATATCAACAGTAATCCAATGTCTCACCAAATACTTCACTATAAAGCTTCCTCAACATCAAATTGAAAACTATATAGTAAATTACCATCTTTATCAGAACCAACTACACCAAACTCTTGAACATCAGATGTTAAATAAACTGTAAAAGGAACATTGTCATAAGTAACAACTGAGTCATCTGCTAATGCTGTTGTAAGAGGTGGTTCAATAGTTACAGTTGCGGCACTAGAACTTGAAGTTACATCTGCAACTACCATATATACTTTATTGTGCGAGGCAAATTTAATAAAGTCTCCCGTCTTAAATCTACCCGCACCATCACCAGCAAATGCGTCCATTGCTATTGTTGTATCACCAACTGCGTGAACTCCGTTCACTAGAACTGTTCCTGTTTCAGAACCTCTAGCATCTTCAATCTCAGGTGGGATAATTGTAAAATTTTCTTTACCTGATCTTTGTTTAATAATAAATCCCATAAGTTCTCCATAAACATCTGATCTTTTTCCTGTTATAACTTCTGCTGTAAAAGCAAATCTTTGACCATCTATTTGCCTTGCTAATTTTTTACCACTATCTGATTTAGATATAATTGTAGTTTGCATTGATTTAATTCCCATTGTAGAGAATTTAGAATTTGATATTGGGAAAGCACCTGACATTAGATTAAATTACTACTCCCTCTTTCATTAACTGATTCGTTAATTATTCTTGATATAGTTCCTCGTCTTTCAACTAATAATCTATCAATACCACTTGCATCAACAGCATTAATTGTAAAATTAACATTTACTGCACCACCACCTGTTCCTCTAGCTGATTGTGTGATTTGTCCTGTTTGATTAGGAACAAATACTTCTGCACCACGTTCACCTACTAAAACGGGTTGTCCTTTTGATACAGCACCACCTTTTGAAAACCCAAATAAAGAAAATAGTGAACCACCGCCACCACCAGCACCACCACCACCCATAGCATTAAGAGTAGCTTGAAGTGCAATTTGTCTTTTTAGGTTAGTGTTTTGTTTCCTGATTAAATTGTCTTTTTCTGCTTCTTTACTGTTGAGAAGAATCTGTAATGCTTTTTCTATTCCCATTAAAGCAATCCTCTCAATAGTTTTTGCAATAATATTAACTAATATTTGTTGTGCTAATTGTTTTAATGTTGCGTTTAATTCTTTACCAAGAACAATAGACTCAGCAATAGATTTAGAAACAGAACTTACATTTTTAGTTATCTGACCTACTATTTCTTTTGATAAATCAAAAGCATCATTTTGTTTTTTAATACCCTCAGCTATTTTTTCAAATAATGTCTGTTGTTTTCCTAGTTTAGCATTTACTTCTTCTACTGCTTCTTCACTTTTTTGAATCTCAATAGGTATATCCATACCTAATAATCTTTTAATTCTATTAACTTGATCTCTTAAAAATCCAACAGCTTTTCCAACTGCTCTTACTGCTATTGCAAACCCTTTTACTGCAACTGTTAAAACTTTACTTATTGCTCTACCTATTGCTTCAAATTCTGCTGAGTTTTCTTCAATAAATTCATTTAAAGATTTAAACTCTTTTTTAAGTTCATCAAAGAAACCCTCACCAGCAATACCTCTTTTGAAGTTAAATAGCTTATCTCCAAGCATAGATAAAGTTCCTGTAAATGTACCAGCTAATTCATCAGTTGCTTTTCCGAATCTACCACCTTTACCAAATACTTTTTCAAAAGCTTTTATTGTTTCTTCTGCTGAAACAGTAGCACCAGCACTAAATCCTAATAAATCTCTAACACCCCGTTCTCTAAATATATCTGCTGAAGCTATACCACCAGCAAACGATCTTTGTATTTGTTCTGCTGTTGTAGCAAAGTCTAATCCTGTTACTGCCGCAACATTACCGGTAATCTCTAATATCTTTGATAATTGATTTGCGTCTCCAGCAACAACTGCTAAGTTTCCTGAAGCTTGTTGAATCTGCTCTAGTGAAAATGGAACTCTACCAGCAAATCGTGCCATTACATCAAAAGCTTTAGCACCCTCTTCTGTTGAACCAAATAATTGTTTTAATCTAACCTGTAAGTCCTCAATGCTTCTTCCTGTACCTATAATTGATCTAATTGCTAAACCACCACCAAGACCTACTAATGCACCTTGAACTGAAAAGATAGAGTCTTTAAGTCCTCTTAGCTTTCCTTTGACACCTTGAAAAGCTTGTTGCGTTTTATCTTTTGCAGTTATATTTATTTTTAAATTTTGTGCCATTACTTATGTTTTGCTCTATTTATAGCTTCCTTATGTTCATCAGCTTCTATCATAAGATAAGCTAACCAATGATTATACTCCCAAACTTCCATTTGTAAAATTTGGTGTAATGTTATTTTTAATCTATCTGCTAGTGTAAGTAAATTCCTAATTTCAGGGAAATTTTTTATTTTTTTTTTAACTCGTCGGTAGAGGGTGCTTGAACCATTTTTTGTGCAATCCTTGTCAGGACATCAGGGTCGGATTTGTGCATAAGGGTAATCTTATCTTCAATCTTAAATACTTTATTTCCATCTTTATCTAAAGCTTTCATAATCATAATATCAGCTAATATAGCAACATCATTTAATGTTTCTGATTTTCTTAAAAGCTTATTCTTTTCAGATAGTGTTATAGGATTCCAATAAACAACAACTGCTTTACCATTTTCATCTGTCCACTCAGGAACTTCCATAGATTGAACACCTATGTTTTCAAAATGCGATTTAGCAATGTCTATAACTGACATATATTAATATTATACAGTTGCTCTAGTTAATGCACCCGTTCCTTGAAAAGTAACTGATCTAGTGACTACTGCGTCCATAGCATTACTTACAGACATACCTGTAATAATACCTGTTCCGCTAAACTTCTCGTCACCTGATGTGTTTCCCTCAGGTAGCACTATAAAAGAGATAGAACTTCCAACAGTTAAAGTTTGTTGTGGTGAATCAGTTTCATCATAACTCATTTCAAGAGTTCCTGAAAATGATGTTCTTCCAGCTAAAAAACTTTTTGTTGCATCTGTTAAAGCTGTATCTTCTACAACGTCAGCAGTAGTTTCTAATGTGAAACCTGTTAGTTCCCCAACACCTGTTCCACCAGCAGTTACTACTCCCTCTTTTCCGTGATGTGTTGCCATTTTTTATTTTCCTTTTTTGTTTTTACTTGTTTGTCTTGATCTTGCTTCCAACCTAAATCTAAAAAATTATCAAGCTGAGTTTCGTTAATTGTAACTTCATTCCCATCTTTATATAGTTTTATATCTTTAGCCATAATAAATCCTTTTACTACTTATCTTCTTCCTCGTCAATTTCTTCTTCGTCAAAATCTTCTTCAAAATCTTCCTCATTGACATTATCTTCTTCTTGATTTTCTCTTAATTCTTCAAGTAGGTCTTTGACTTCTTCACACATAAGACTCTCTTTATCGTGTAATTTTTCTATTGCATCTATTTTCTTTTGAATTTTATTTATAATTTTATCCATTTATTTCTCCTTATGGTGTTCCTGATTGATATTCATACATACATCTAATAGTCATTTGTATTGCACCGACAGGAAATAAAGAACCCTCATCAGTTTCACACGCAACAACCATTGTATCTAATGCGTTACCGCTTCTAGTAATATCAGATTCAACAGCAGTTTCAATAGCTGTGATTAATTGATTTCTAAGTGTGTCTATATTAGATTCTGCACCTTTAACAAACCCTGATATTAGAAAATCAATAGTTCCGTGTCTTGTTTTAGCACCACTTCCTAATTCTGAATCATCTCTTGTTTCTTCTGAAGTTTGTACTACAACTGCTGGATATTGCTGTTCTGAAAGTTCATCAATAGGAAAAGGTTGTCTTGTAGCTTTTTTAATTGTTATTGGGCTACTAATACCTGAAATAGTTGATAATAAATTTGATGCTATGTTTTCTCTTACACTCATATTCTAAACTTCCTTAATTCTTTATTAACAAACTTTTCAAAAGATTTATTTATAATCTTTTCTGTTCTTTTATTAAAGCCAAAAAACTTTCTTCTAGGTTCATTTAATACTTGATTATATAAAGCCCTTTGTCTCATTTGGGCATTAGTAAAAGCTAATGTAATCTTGTGTTTACCTGTTTTTTTAATAGTTGAATTTGGTGTTAATGAACCTAACATTCTACCCGTATAAAATAAATCTACTTTAGTTGATTTACCCTCTCTACTTAATTTTTTAATATATCCTGAACTATAAGGTGCAAAAGGTAAAGAATTTATATCTATTCCTTTTTTTGTTTTAGTTCTAATAATATCTAATAATTGAAAACCAGCTTGTTTTACACCTTTATCAATTATTCTAGGTATTCTGCTTTGAAATGAATTTAATTTTTTTTGTAACTGTTTGGAGTTTGTTTTCATTCCAAACTTAATATCACCAGCAACTTTTTTATCTCTATTACCACCAATACCAGCTAGTCTCATTCCACCAGCGACTCTAAGTGGTATTAATAATAATTGGATTGCCATTATCTAATCAATCTTCTAGTTCCGTGTAAAGGTTCTCTTTCATTGCTAACAATAGAACCATCACCTGTACTATCATATTCTACACCATCTTCTAAAATAGATTGAAATTCTTTATTATATTCTGACATATAATGTTCTACCATTCTTTCAAATCTATCTTTTTCTGTTTCAGGTCTAAATTTAGATAAAGCTGGGCAAAGAAATCTACCTAAAAATAAATATACACCAGCACGTTCAAACTGATCTAAATTAACTTTTGTGTTATCCATCTCATTAGTATTTAAAACAGTAATATCAGTATATACATTTGATTTATAAACAGACCACCATTCAGTTCTTAATTGTCTTAAAATATCATTAGTAGTTTGTGCAAAGAAATTTACTGCTTCTGTATCTGTTGCACCAATACCAAAACCAAAAGCATCAGGTTGATACTTAGTTACATCTCCAGCAACAATTACATTCGCACCTGTATAGTTAGCCATATTATA
>Ga0181405_1000268_pt1 | contig 18227 bp, 16 predicted proteins | sample 28SPOviralmetaG_FD_130134 | JGI IMG/M metagenome (GOLD analysis project Ga0181405, IMG submission 130134) | Marine viral communities from the oligotrophic San Pedro Time Series (SPOT) site, San Pedro Channel, CA, USA - 28 SPOT_SRF_2011-11-29 | ecosystem: Environmental > Aquatic > Marine > Strait...
CGCCCGTCCTAAGTCGTTACTACCAAAGGACTTACGTCAATTGAGCGCATTGTACAATGAGTAGGCTAATATCATGCCAATCGTTACTAATCCAATAACAATTGCAAGATAAATATAAAATTCAATAATCATAGTTATTTCCTAGATTTGCTATTGACACCCGCCAACTTAGTGCTTTTCTACTTGCACCAATTTTTTGTCCATGCCGGATTGCTTGTAGATTGCGACAAAGTCGTAATGAACAAGTTCGCAGCGTTGTGCGATCTTGGTTGCCGTAACGCGATCCCAGCATTTTTCGCGGGATACAACTTTGCCGTTTTGAACGAATTCGATTTTAAACATGTTTTTTTCTCTTAGTAAGTGTTGTTGTTATGTCTTCTATTATACAGATATCGGCTGATTTGTCAACCCCTATCCAGTCTAATCCGAAAAGAATTAGGAAAGTAATTTTTCGCAATGTTCGCGAATTTCGTGTTCGTGATACCCTGCATTACGCAATCCTTCCATCCAAAAGATGGAGATAGCTTTGGAAAGGCTACCACGCGAGTCGATTGCTGCGAGTAGTTTGCCGAGTGTGATTTCTGAAATTCTGTTCATTGTTTTACCTTAGTTGTTGTTGTCTTGTATGCTTCTATTATACAGATATCGGTCAATTTGTCAACCCCTCTGCACCCTAATTCCAAAAGAATTAGAGAATATTTGTCGATACCCAAACGAACCCTTTATCGTTCATGTCCCACACGAAAGCGTCAGCGTGTGCTTTATTGCAGATGATGAAGTTGGTTTGGCCGGAATTGTTTTTGAAGTTCATTTGAATCATGTTGTTTACCTTATTAAGTGTTGTGTTTGTTATGTCTCCCATTATACATACTTATCGGCATTTGTCAACACCTATCTATAGGAAAACCGGAGTTTTTTGTTCAATATTTAATAGCGGAAATTTTCGCGTAAACGCGGGGGTGGTTTAGAAGAAATTCAAATTTTTTCAAACGTTATGTCTTGTCCAATGTTTCCAGATTGCACCTAGATAGATACATAGCCGCCAACCAGACCCCAGTAAAATCGTCGCCAAGCTTGCCAATTCCCGTATTGCAAGGCTCGCAGATCCAGCCCCTAAAGGTATTTGTTGTGTGGCAGTGATCTAGTACTAATGACTTTATTGGAACCTCACCGCAGCACTCGCACCTCTCAGGAACGGGGGGAGCGCTCTTCTTTAATTCTTTCCGCAGTTGTGTTTGTTCTTTTATACAGGCTCGACATCTAGAGTCTAAATTGTCTTTATAATGTATATGTTTAGGAAAATCGCCCCTTGCTTTTTCTGTGCCACAAATCTTACACTTTTTTACGGTTTCCATAAATAGCCCCACATAAAACACATTTAAATTTTGTTTCACTTATCATCATCGCTACTTTTGTTCCGCATTTGCAGTGAGGATGCCCGGAGACGATCCTTGGAACGAATGGCTGCTTCTTCTTTCTCTTTTTCACTCATAGTCCTCCAGTTAGATATTTCACTTTTTGTTCTGCCACAACCGATACATGTTTGTTGTATATTTAAGGCACAATGACCATTACAGGGTGAATTCATAAAGTCTCCTATTTACGTACCCCCGGCTTTTATCCTACCAAGCAAGTCTCGCGATGCTCGATATGACTGAGATATTAATTAGTGAGCCACCAATCAGATGCTTGCTTTGGGGTTTGGGTGAGAGCCGTAGAACTCACAACCTTCAACAATCATTATGTTAAAGATCTTCTCATTACTGAAAACCATTCATCTGCCAAATGTAATAGGCACGGGTAATACCTACTTCCAACTCCTAACCATCCTATCTAATTTTATATCTGATCTTTAAAAATCGTCCAAGCGCCACGAACAGGACAAATTATTTACGTGACAGCGTTATATAAAACCTTCAAATCCTAATATCCCGACAGTTACCTGTCATTCTATTATAGTGAACTGGCCTTATTTCTGCTAAAATTATCGTGTATTTCGTTTAAATAGTGTATATCATTATATGTAATGTTAATTTTAAACGGAGGAAGTCATGATAGAATCAGAAATGAACACAAAAGCAACAGCTAAGTTGCAAGAAGAAATTGAAAAAGAATTGGCCGCAAACATACCAGATCCCCCACAAGGGGCGGCAGCAGCTCTAGGACCAGAGGAATTACAACAGGATGATGAAAACGATGAAGATACCCAAGGGGATGGATGAGCAAAAAGTTATTGATACTATATTAAAGATATCTAAAAAACTTGCGCACAAATATACGTTTGCTTCTTATGAAGTTGAAGACATAGAACAAGAGGCGTTTTTAATTGGGCTTGCGGGCCTTGAGAAATATGACCAAGGGCGGCCTCTTGAGAATTTTATGTATGTACATATCAACAATAGGTTAAAAACCTTCAAAAGAGATAATTACTACAGACTAGAACATGGGGCGGCTGAGAAAATACAAAAGTCCAAGAAAGATATTCTAGAGCCTCTTGATATACATGAGTTGTATCATATTGCGACAGGCGACACCATAAGTGAAGATGCGGAACTTTCCGAAATTCTTGAAAAAATAGATGACCAGCTTCCATCTAGTATGAGGGGCGATTATCTTAAATTAAAGAATAATGCCTCACTACCAAAAAGTAGAAAGGCTAAAGTTGTGTCTTTTATACAAGATATTATAGAAGAGGGCGAATACGATGAGTGAATTTAAAAGGGGCAGGTTCTCGTTTGACGAAATGTCTTATATCGAGCAGCACTGCGAGGTTCTTTCTCCTGAAGCCATAGCAAAAGAATTAAATCGCGACCCCGGCTCTATCGGTGATTGGATCAAGAAGAAAGTTGGCTTTTCTGCAAAGCAAAAGAAAGAGGCGGCTGTCGCCAACGAATTAAAAGAGAAGCCCTACTTCAAAGAGCTATCAAATCAATTTACGCCAGAAGAGTTAGAGATGTTTCAGTTCCATTTCAAAAAAATGTGGAGCCAGTTCAAAGACGATGTGTTTCACACAGAGGAAATGCAAATAATTGATACAATCAAGCTTGAGCTATTGATGAACAGGATTCTAAAGTCTCAACATGAGAATCAACAAGATATTATAGCAAATGAAAGAATTGTTCAGAACGAAAAGGCGCGGGACAGAGATCAGCGCGATGTTGATCTAATTATGAATATAGAGCGCCAGATTGCGATCCTAAGAGCTTCACAAGAGACCCTCAGTAAAGACTACAAGGATCTGCAAGCGCGCAAGGCTACGATGCTCAAGGATCTTAAAGGCACAAGAGAGCAACGAGTAAAGGCTATTGAAGACTCTAAGTTTACATTCGCATCACTTGTGAAAAAATTAGCTACAGACCCTCAGTATCGAAATGAGATAGGGGTGGAGATGGAAAAAATGAGACTCGCTACGGAGCGAGAGAAAGAACGACTTTCTGATTATGTACAATATGAAGACGGTATTGTGGACCAGCCGTTTTTAACACCGGAAACACTAAAGGAAGAAGAATGAAGGCTATTATATTTGGAATTACAGGACAAGACGGAAGCTATCTCGCAGAACTACTACTAGAAAAAGGGTATGAAGTAGTTGGTATAACGAGAAGAGTTAGCGTATCGACATTAAATCGAATTAATCACATTCTGCCCAAAATTAAGATCGTCGAAGGCGATATTACGGATGCTTTTAGCGTTAGCAATGTAATCAAAGAAGAGGCTCCTGATGAGATTTACAATCTCGCTGCTCAATCGCACGTTGGAACGAGTTTTAAGCAACCAAGCTTGACTTGGGACGTAACTGCTGGTGGAGTGCTGAATATTCTAGAGGCAATAAGATATTCGGGCAGAAAAGACGACATTAAGTTTTATCAGGCCAGTTCTAGCGAAATGTTTGGTAAGAATTATAATCTGCGAGAAGGTCTTGCTGAGATGATTAAATATCAGGATGAAAAGACACCCTTCATGCCGCAGAGTCCATATGCTATAGCAAAATTAGCGGCTCATCACCTTGTGCGTAATTATCGTGATAGTTATGGGATTTTTGCTTGTAGTGGGATTTTGTTTAACCATGAAAGCGAAAGGCGGGGCGAAAAGTTCGTAACAAGAAAGATTACCAAGTGGATTGGCGAGCTTGTGGCTTCTGGTATGGATACAGAGTTTCCTGCACTGCGATTGGGTAATCTAGACGCAAAACGGGACTGGGGCCATGCAGAGGATTATGTGCGGGGTATGTGGGAAATGGTACAGCACGAAACACCAAATGATTATGTGGTGGCGACGGGAGAGACTTATTCAGTTAGAGAGTTTCTAGATATAGCTTTCAAGCATATAGGAATTGATGATTGGAACGATTTTGTGGTAATTGACCCAGAATTTTACCGTCCAGCAGAAGTAGACTATTTATTGGGAATACCAGCAAAAGCAAAGCGTGTATTGGGCTGGGAACCCCAAATTTCATTTGAACAACTTGTAGAAAGAATGGTAGATAGCGATGTCGAAGAGGCGAGACTACAACGACCCGATTTACAAAGACTTTAGGCTAAAAGTCCTTAAAAGAGACAAATATACTTGTCAAATGTGTAAAAAGAAAGGGAAGCGAGCCAGATTAAACGTTCACCATATAATGAAATGGTCTTCGGCAGCTTCTCTTAGGTACGACATTGACAACGGTATAACCCTATGTAGTAGTTGTCACAAATCAGTAACAGGAAAAGAGTCCCACTACGTTTCATATTTTTCGCAACTTATTAACAGAAAGAAAAACTAATGTTCAAAAAAGAAGACGCTGCAAAAAGCGAGCAAGTAAAAAAAGAAGTCGCCTCAGAAATTTTTATAGAAGTTCCAAAGCCGGAACCTGTTAAAGAACAGCCCGCCGTTCAATCGGGCCTAAGTTCGGATTCTATTGTTGCGGAAATTTCCAGACTTCCCAACCAATCAGCCGTTTTTGAGTCTTGCGATATAAATACGTGGAATGAAGTATATATTGCCTTGGGTAAACTAAAGCTTCATACTAGGGCTAAATGGGACGAGGTTTCTAAGGTTTTGACATATAGATAATGATACCAAAATATAAAGTAATAAAAGATACAAGAGAGCAAGACGGGTGGTTTTTCTCTCCTTATGATAAGTGTTCTGGCATGGATGTTGGAACGCTTAATACTGGAGACTACACGCTTGAAGGATTTGAGGATGTTGTTTGTATAGAAAGAAAAGCTTCTGTATCAGAGATTGCTATGAATCTAGGAAAGAAGAAAAACACATTCTATAAAGAAATGGACAGAATGAGAGATTTTCATTTTCGTTATATTCTTTTAGAGTTTTCCGCTTCTGATCTTATAGATTACCCTATTAGTCTTTTGAAGTCAGATGAAGATAAAGATCTTTATACGAGATACAAGAATAAAGAAATATCGCTTCCTAAATTTAAAAGATTTCAGGTTGTAGAACAAACAAAAATAACAGGAAGATACTTATTAAAAGCGCTTATGGAAATATCTATACATTATGATGTAAATATAATGTTTTGTGACAATAAACATAATGCGTTCATGATATGTAACAGTATCTTTAAAAGACTGAACGAGTCGTTCCACAAGGAGCAGTAATGTCAAATATAAGAGATAGCATTGGAGAAATCCATAATTACGGAATTGACGTTAAGAATAGGGAGATCTATTTACATTCCGCTAAAGATGGAGGAGAAGATGATCCCGGTGTAGATTACCGGATGGCTATAAATTTTGTAAAAAACATAAGACATCTAGACTCGTTAAATAACGAAGAAATAAGAATAAACATGCAAAGTATTGGCGGGTCTTGGGCCGCAGGAACCTCTATATACGATGCTATCGCTTCTTGCAAGTCTTACGTCACTATTGTCGTATATGGACAGGCTGAGTCTATGAGTGGTATAATACTACAGTCGGCTGACAATAGGCTAATGTCACCAAGTTCTCATTTTATGGCGCACTTCGGATCTACAGACTGTAGCGGAGACTACCAAAGCTCTCAAAATTGGGCAGAGCTTGATAAATATAACCTAGAACTAATGTTGAATACATTTACCGCAAAGTGTCAAAATGGAAAATTTTTCCAAGAAAGAGACTATAATGCATCCCAGACAAAATCTTACATAAAAAGAAAAATGAAAAACGGAGATTGGTACTTATCTTCCCAAGACGCTGTTTACTATGGTTTCGCAGATGGAATTTATGAAAATGGATAAATCTCAACAATATCAGCAACAATTAGATGATGCTTGGCTAGGTATAGACGTTGATGAGTCAAAAATTTTCAACCCTATGGATTTTATAATGGAGGGTGCTGATAAAGACCAGCTTCTAGAAAGAATAGCTTGGCTAATGATGCGCCCGGAATATTTTTCCTTCGCTTCTAAATATGTACTAAATATTGATCTAGCTCCGATGCAGTCACTTTTGCTACATGAAATGTGGAATAGAAAATTCCCTATGCTTATAGGTACTAGAGGTATGGGTAAATCTTTCATACTTTCTGTTTACCCTCTTCTTCGCGCTCTATTTATGCCTAGAAGAAAAATTATTGTTGTTGGTGCTGCTTTCCGTCAATCCAAAGTTTTATTTGAATACATGGACACCATATGGAAGAATGCTCCTGTTTTAAGGGATCTGTGCGGCGCGAACAGCGGTCCTAGAAGGGATGTTGATAGATGTGTTATGCACATTAACCAAAGCACTATAACGTGCCTCCCGCTTGGTGATGGAAGCAAGATCAGAGGTCAACGTGCTAACGATATCATCGCTGACGAATTTGCATCTATACCTAGAGACATATTTGAAAATGTTGTGGCTGGTTTCGCTGCTGTTGCTGCTTCCCCTATAGAAAAAGTTAAAGAAAGAGCAAAAAAGAAAAAAGCAAAAGAACTAGGCGTTACTATAGAAGAAGATGTAAATACTCCTCAAGACAAATCAAACCAAATAATATTAAGCGGAACGGCTTACTATGATTTTAACCATTTTGCAGATTATTGGAAAAGGTATAGGGCTATAGTAAATAGCGGTGGTCAAACTTCAAAACTAGAAGAAGTGTTCAATGGCGAAGTTCCTCAAGATTTTGATTGGAGAGAGTATTCCGTGATGAGAATACCTGTAAACAGGCTTCCAGATGGTTTTATGGATGCTGGTCAGGTGGGTAGGGCTAAGGCTACTATACACTCTGGTATATATAACATGGAGTACGGCGCCTGCTTTACCACAGATAGTCAGGGTTTCTTTAAGCGTAGCTTGATAGAGTCTTGCTGTACTTCTCCCACAAAGCCTATCAGTTTTGCTTCTGGTGAAGTTTCATTCGAGACAATGCTAAAAGGAAATCCTAAGAAAAAGTATGTGTTCGGAGTTGACCCCGCTTCTGAGGTTGACAACTTTAGTATAGTTGTTATAGAGATGAATGAAGATCACAGAAGGATCGTACACTGTTGGACAACAAACAGAAAGCAACACAAGGATAAGCTTAAATCTAAGATAGTTGATGAAGACGATTTTTACTCGTACTGTGCCAAAAAGATACGAGATCTAATGAAGGTGTTTCCTTGCGCCGAGATAGCGTTAGACGCTCAAGGTGGTGGTATAGCCGTTATGGAGGCTTTACAGGACAGAGACAAGATCAGAGAAGGCGAGGTCGCGATATATCCTACGATAGAAGAAAAAGAGAAAGATACTGATCACAAGGCTGGTCTACATATATTGAAACTATGTCAGTTTGCAAAAGCTACATGGTTAGCAGAAGCAAATCATGGACTTAGAAAAGACTTTGAAGACAGAATTGTTTTATTTCCATATTTCGACTCCGTTAGTATTGGTCTTTCTATTGAAGATGATAAAATTGCTAATAGAAAGTATGACACGCTTGAAGACTGTGTTATGGAAATAGAAGAGCTTAAAGATGAATTATCTATGATTATTATGACACAGACATCTACGGGTAGAGAAAAGTGGGATACTCCCGAAGTTAAAGTGGCAGCGGGAAAAAAGAATAGATTGCGAAAGGATAGATACTCTTCATTAATTATGGCGAATATGTCTGCGAGAATGCTATCTATAGAAAAAGACGTTATAGAGTACGGCGCTATCGGAGGATTTGCCCAAGAAGACAATGACGCTAAATATAATTCAGAGAAGATGTACTACGGACCTTCTTGGTTTTCTGATAAAGTGCAGGATATCTATTAATTTGTGTATAGTTTATTGTCAATCATATTAACAATACTATTACATGAGGATTAATACTAATGTCAAAAGATTCGCCACTTTATCTCACTTGGGACAATGCCAGCGACATGCAGAAGGCATACTCTCAGACCAACGATAATGTTCAGGCTTATGACGGTATTCAAAAGTCTTCTGCGTACACTAGAAAGACGAGTTTTGTAGATATAGAGCCTAGTCGCTCAGTAAGATCTTCTTTTCTTAGATCTGACTATGATGCATTTAGACCCGGAGAGTCTGTATCTAATCGCCAGAAAAGAATAATTAAGCAGTGTATGCAGGCATATGATAAGGTTGGCATAATTAGAAATGTTATCGACCTCATGAGTGATTTTGCTTCACAGGGTCTTGTCTTGGTTCACCCAAACAAAACTATTGAAAAGTTTTATAGAAAATGGTGGCAGGAAGTTGGTGGTGTAGATAGATCGGAAAGATTTCTAAACTACCTTTATAGGTGCGGTAATGTTGTTAGTAGAAGACATACAGCAAAGATAAATAAACAACAAGAAAAAAATCTTAGAAACTCTATAGCGGCTGACATGAAGATAGAGACGTTAAAAGTTAACAAAAGGGAGATACCTTGGTCTTACGATTTTTTAAATCCTTTAGCAGTAGATATTAAAAACACTGGCTCCGCAATAGTAGGTAAACCAGAATTTGTTCTTAATCTATCAAAAAATAGTTACGAGGCTTTAGTTAAAACTGACAATAGCCCAAATACAATCTTCAAAACCCTTCCCTCGGATATCCAGAGAAGATTGCAAAACGGAGAAAGGAAAATACCTCTAGATCCTGATAATGTTCAGATGCATTACTACAAAAAGGATGATTGGCTTCTTTGGGCGAATCCGATGATTTATGCCATATTGGATGATATCATCATGTTGGAAAAAATGAAACTTGCAGATATTGCAGCCCTAGACGGTGCTATATCAAATGTTAGACTTTGGACAGTCGGTGATCTTGATCATAAAATTATTCCTACTAAGGCGGCAATTAACAAGCTAAGAGATATCCTTGCTAGTAATGTCGGTGGCGGTACGATGGATTTAGTCTGGGGTCCAGAGCTTAAATTCACCGAAAGTCAGTCTCAAGTATATAGATTCTTAGGTGCTGAAAAATATCAGCCTGTTTTAACCAGTATCTATGCAGGCTTAGGTATTCCTCCAACCTTGACAGGCGCTAGTAGTAGCGGTGGATACACCAATAATTATGTATCTCTAAAGACATTGATTGAAAGACTTGAATACGGAAGAGAAGTTCTATCTAATTTCTGGAGACATGAAATTAAGCTTGTACAAAAGGCTATGGGCTTTAAGTTTCCCGCTGAAATACACTTTGATTCTATAGTGCTTTCTGATGAAGCTGCTCAGAAAAAACTTCTTATGGACCTTGCAGACAGGGATATTATATCTCAGGAAACGCTTCTTGAGAGATTTAGAGAAATACCAAGTATCGAGAGGGTTAGAGTTAGAAGGGAAGAAAGAGAAAGGACTAATGATGTCGCCGCTCCTAAAAAAGCTAGTCCATACCACAATCCCCAGCACAAGAATGATGTAGCTAAAATTGCTATGACAAAAGATGTTCTGGATAATGGAGAATATCTTGAGAGTCTAGGACTTCCCCCTGTTTCTATAGAAGAGCAGGTAAAGGAAGAAGTTAAAAAACCTGCCGTTGATAACAAAAATACTGAGCCTGTCAATGAAAATGGAAGACCAAAGTTTTCTAAAGATGGTCAAAAAAGAAAAGAGAAAAGAGTATTACCAAGAAGTTCTGATGCCACAGCTAAAACGCTTTGGGCTATGGAGGCTCAGGCAAAGATATCTGAAATAGTATCTCCCGTGGCTTTGGCGCATTTTGATAAAAAGAATGTTAGAAGCTTAAATAAAGCAGAGGTTGACCAGCTAGAGCATCTGAAGCTTTGTATACTTACCGGAATGCAGCCGTTTATGGATATTGATGAATCTATCGTAAAACAGCTAATAGACAATAAAAGTAAGCCATCTCAAGCATTTTATGATTTATCTCAGGCTAAAAAACAAGACTTTGTAAAGAGTAACAAAAGAGATCCCAATACTTCTGAAATGAGATTTATATACTCCGCTACGTTTGGCGAAATGTCAAATTTTTAGCAATAAATTCTATTATTTAAAAATTTTGTGTATAAGTTTTCGGAGGTATTTTTATGGAAATTTACAAAGCAGAAATAGAAGATGGTCTAGGCGACCTTTTGTCATCTACAAATAGCGTAGCTTATTGTGGTGTTGCAAAGTGTTTTAGCCCATCTACAGAGCAGCAGGAATCTATGAAGTTAATCGCTTCTGAGGCTTCTGAAAATAAAGATCAAATAGATTTGTTCTACTTAGAGTCTGTACTAGTTAGTACTGGCTGGAATAAGAATGATGATGTTTTTGATCCTCAAGAAACATTCGCTGCTAGAACGACACCCGAAGATAAGCCTTTCAATTTCATGCATGATGAAAAAGATATTATAGGTCATATAACTGGTAATCGTGTTGTTGATTTTGCTGGCAACTCCATAGCTGAAGAGCAAGATACCCCTTCAGAATTTAATATATTAACTACTGCTGTCATTTATAAAGAATGGAGCGATGTAGACCAAAGACAAAGAATACAGAAAATACTAGCTGAAATCGAAGAAGGCAAATGGTTTGTTTCTATGGAATGCCTATTTCCTAATTTTGATTATGCTTTAGTAGATAAGGAAGGCGGGACTAGAGTCGTACCTAGAGAAGAAAGTTCGGCGTTTCTTACTAAACACCTAAGATCTTATGGTGGAAGTGGAAAATACGAAGACTACAGAGTTGGCAGACTTCTGAGAAACTTATCGTTCTCTGGTAAAGGCTTAGTTTCAAAACCTGCTAATCCTCGTAGTGTAATATTGGAAGGAAATAGATTTTTCGATGAATCTGAGGCACAAATTTTAACTATATCTTCAACTAAGGAGAATGATATGTCAGATCTAGATAAGCAAATTGACGATTTGCGCACTGAATTAGCAGAAGCTAAAACTGCTAATGAAGTTTTGAAAGAGAAAGTAGTCGCAGAGCAACAAGCAGAATTTGAGTCAAAGATTCAAGTGCTTGAAGCTACTATCGCAGAGCAGGCGGAAGCCATTAAAAGCAAAGAAGAAGCGATTAAAGATAAAGAAAAGGCCATCAAAGAAAAAGATGAAGCTATTTCAAAAGCTGGCGACGATATGAAAGAGAAGATGGAAGAGCTTCGCAAGATGAAAAAGAAAGAAGCTATGATGAAGCGTAAAGCACAGCTTGAAGAGCTTGGTTTCGATACGGAAGAAGCGGAAGCTACTTTGGCTGAGTTTGAAGGCGCAGATGACGATACTTTCGATAAGGTTGTCGCTGTTATGACAACCATGAAAAGGAAGGCTGTCAAAAAAGACAAAAAACAAGATGAAGCTGAAGCAAAGATGCCTCCGGCTCTTAAAGAAGCGATTGAAAAGAAGAAAAAAGAGAAAGACGCTAAAGCAGAAGAGGAATTTGATTCCGCCGAAGCTGGCGAAGAAGCTCTTGAGCAAGTAGAACCGGTAGAGGAAGTTGCTATTGCGGAACTAGACGAACAAGAAGACCCAGCAGAATCTCTTCGCAGCGTAGCGAGTGAGTGGCTTGGTTCTGTTTTACAAACTTTGCCTAAACAAGACAAGTAATCTATAAAGGAGATTCATAATGGCTCTTAAAACTGATAGAAGTACGCTTCAAACTGACATTTCATTCTTCATGAATGAAGCCGCTACTCGCGGCGGTGTTGTAGCTCTTAGTACTGGTGGATCTGGAGCGGCAATGGATCAAGGCGCTGCCTTGGTTACTTATGCTGCTGTTCCTTCGGGAAAAGTTCCAGTTGGTCTTTTGTTGAACGATATGGTTAATATCGACTTGACTCGTCAACACTTGAACCAATATAAAGACGAAGTTCAAAAAGGTGGAAAGGTTACACTTCTCCAGAAGGGATATGTTGTAACTAACAGCTTGGAAGGTACTAGCCCAAGTGCTGGTGATTCGGCTTTCTTGGCTCATAGCGGAAATTTAGCCGCTAGCGATCTTTCAAATGACGCGACAGATGCCGATGGTTCGACCAGAGTTGTTGGTAGATTCCTTTCTGGTGTTGATCAGGACGGTTACGCTAAGGTTTACATTGACCTTCCTAACACAAACCTATAATAAAAACATAAAGGAGATACTTAACATGTCTATTAAACAAAGACCATCAGAAGAGTTCATCAGTCTTTTAAGAAGATCTGGTGACTCAGATAAAGCTATTGCTGTTGAAGCACAGCGAGAAATCGCTAAAGCTCTTGAAACACCACTTAGAGAGGGTGTTCTTTTTGGAGATGTCGTTACTTCGATTTACGAAACCATGTCTCTTGAGCCGGGAGCAAGCCCAGAGTTTCCATTGGACCTCTTGGCACCCGGAACTGAAGGTGAGCATATCGCTTACACAAACCCCGGAAACGGACGGATTCCTGAGCGTCACGTAGAAAGTGATTACGTCATGATTAACACTTATGGCATTTCAAGTTCAATTGACTTCTTGCTGAAATACGCTAGAGAAGCAAACTGGAATGTTGTTGGTCGTGCGATGCAGGTTCTTGAAGCTTCGTTTGTTAAGAAGATCAATGATGACGGATGGCACACGCTCTTGGCATCTGCCGTTGACCGTAACATTTTGGTCTTTGATGCCGATGCTGCGGCTGGTCAATTCACCAAGCGTCTTGTTAGCTTGATGAAAACTGTTATGCGCCGTAATGGTGGTGGTAACAGCGTTACTGCTCCGGGTCGTTTGAGCGATTTGTATCTTTCTCCAGAGGCTATCGAAGATATTCGTAACTGGGGTATTGATCAGCTTGATGAAGTTAGTCGAAGAGAAATCTACGTTGCTAACGATGACGGCCCTGCTCTCACTAGAGTGTTTGGTGTAAACCTTCACGATGTTTTTGAGTTCGGTGACGGACAAGAGTACCAGAAGTACTTCACTAGTGACCTCGGTGGATCGCTTGCTAGCTCGGACGTTGAGCTTGTTATCGGTCTTGACCAAGGCGCTAACGACAGCTTTGTAATGCCTGTCAAGAAGACTGTTGAAATCTACGAAGACGAAGCTCTCCATAGATTCCAGCGTCAGGGTTATTACGGCTGGGCTGAGATCGGCTTTGGTGTCCTTGACAACCGAAGAGTCTTGGCTGGCTCCTTCTAAGGTAAGAAATCTTCAGTAAAAAAGAAAGTCGCTCAATTTTGGGCGGCTTTTTTTTGTTATGTACAATGTTTTGTGTATATAATCATGGAGGTTGTTATGTTTGGTTTTAATTCTTTTTCAGAAGCGCCAATTTCAGACGATGGTTTTGTAAGAACAGATCCATACGGCGGGGGTCTTGTAGTTTTACATTTTAATAAAGATGTTCTAAAATTTCCCTTAGTGATTAATAAGCAAATAGACCATTCTTTAAAAATAAATAAGCGGCAGGACTATAGCTTAAACATAAATAAAATAATTAATTTTGACGCAAGGAGATAGGGATGGCGGTTTTTTCGGTAAATATTTCAGATCAGGATGTCGGCAGAGTTATCACTGCTATATGTGGTAATTATGGTTATCAATCTCAAATTGAAAATCCAAACTTTAATCCATCCATATCTATAGACGCACAAACAAATCCAGAATTTATTGATAATCCTGAATCTGAGTCTCAATTCGCTAATAGAAAAACAAGAGACTTTCTAATGCAAAATACTGTTGCCTATGAGCTTAAAATAGAAAGAGAAAATGTGCCTCAACCAACGCCTCCAGATATTACAGACCCTAACTAAAACATCAACATTTATATTGGAGGTATGTCTAGATGGCATTAAAAATAGGCGATAGAGTTAGGGAAAATACATCTAGCACGGGCGTTGGTGGTTTATCTCTAACCGGCGCTCCGGCGGGATTTCAAAGATTTAGCGCGGTTTTGGCTAGTGGAGATACTACCTACTACTCCTTAGAAGAAAATGATAAGTTTGAAGTTGGTATAGGTACTTACGGATCAAACAACTTAGAAAGAACAACTGTACTATCTAGTTCTAATTCAGGCAATAAAATAAGTCTTGGTGGAAGTGGTGTTGTATTCATAACGTATCCAGCAGCTAAAGCTTTTTTCGCTAGTGAGAGCGATGAGTTTACAGTTCCTTCCTCTGGTCTTGTTTTTAGTAATGGGACTGTAATAAAAGATGCTAAACTAGTAGAGCTTACAGATGTAAATCTTAGCGGTACTCCTGTTCAAAATAGTGTGTTTGATTTAAACATTACTAATAAGTCTTTGTCTATAGGTGATCTAACTGGTCCCACAAATAGCAATAATATACTTATAGGTTATGGCGCTGGTAGTGGTATAACTACTGGTAGTGATAGTGTTATTATAGGCGCTGAATCTTCCACGATAAATAAGACCGGCCAGCATAATGTTCATATTGGCTCAAAAGCTGGTCCAGTAACTTCTGATTCCGCTAGCTCGGTTTATAATAGTGTAGCAGTGGGATACTCTGCTGGAAACAAAATGAGACATGAGTCCGTAGCAATAGGTTACGAGTCGGCACTACACGCTTACGAAATAGGATTTGTGGGCATAGGTTATCAAGTTGGTTCTGGGATTGGTAGTTATGCCACCGTTATAGGTTATCAGGCGGGTAGAACTTTAGGCGAAGATTATGCGGTTGCATTAGGCTATCAAGCTGGTTACGATGGGGCGGGTGAAAGTGCTGTATGGATAGGTCAGGGTGCTGGTCATTCCTCTACCAGTTCTACGAAATCTATAGGCATAGGTAAAAATGCTGGTAAAAGTTCTTCTGGTACTGAATGTATTTATATAGGTGAAGGCGCTGGTACTTCTAACTCTAGTAATAATTTTGTATTTATAGGTAATTCTACTCCTGCTACTAACGGTAGTTTAGTAAAGGGCGATATGGATGCTAAAAGAATTGCCGTTGGCGTTGCAGATGTTACTCTTGATGATACCTTTTTTGTTGGCGTAAATTCCGCAAACGATGAAGGTATTGTTGTGAAGGCAGCTGTATCTCAAGTTTCAAATCTTACAAGTTGGAAAGATAGTTCTAGTAGTGTTCTGGCTTCTGTTAGTAAAGACGGTGTTGTTTCTGCTCATGAGATTGTAGCTACTGGTAATGGTATACAAATAGCAGATCTTGTTCCTGCCTCTACTACTAATAAGCTCTACAATGACGGCGGCACTCTCAAGTTTAACGGATCTGCTGTCGGTGGCGGCGACGTAACTACGGCGCAGCTTAATTATGTTTCTGGTATAGCTATATATAGCTCTGGTCAAACGCTAGCAAATCAAAGTAATATTACTGCGCTTCTAACAGCTTCTGGAACTGCTACGTCTTTGATTTCTAGTTCTGGAATAGCTACTTATGCTAGTGGTCAAGCAGTTTCTAACCAGTCTACGATATCAACAAACACTTCTAGGGCTGCATATGCTAGCGGCCAAGCTATATCTAATCAGTCAGAGATAATAGCCGTTAGCGGCTGGTCTGATTCTACGTTTTTGAAAATTAATGACGACACCTATGTTTCTGGTATAGCCGCTTATAGCTCTGGGCAGGCGGTATCTAACCAGTCTAGTATATCTACAAATTCTTCAAATATATCTACGAACACTAACAATATATCTACTAATAGTAGCAGGGTGACATATGCTTCTGGATTAGCTATTAGTAATGAATTAAATGTAGCCTATGCTAGCGGTCAGGCTATAGCAAATGAAGGCGACATCTTTGCGGTGTCTGGAATTGCTGCCTACGCTTCCGGTAACCTCGTAACGGGGGATGTTACTACTGCACAACTTAATTACGTATCTGGAATAGCCGTTTATGCTAGCGGTCACGTTCATGACGATTTATATGTTTCTGGCGTTGCTAGTTATGCCTCTGGGCAGGCTATCTCTAACCAGTCTAACATTACAACAAATACGTCAAACATATCTACCAATACTGGTAATATTTCTTCTAATACTGCTAAGGTTAATTACGCTTCTGGTCAAGCGATAGAAAATGAAAGTGATATTGCGGCACTTTTAACAGCCTCTGGTACTGCGATATCTTTAGTCGCTAGTTCAGGAATAGCTAACTATGCTAGCGGTCAAGCTGTTTCTAATCAGGCAAATATAACCACAAACGCAGGTAATATAACGTATGTTTCTGGTGTAGCAACTAATAAGTTTACTGTGACTGCTGCCGATTCTAGCAACTATACGATAGATGGTATGGGGCTAAATAGTGCTACAGACCCGTCTATATATTTACATAAAGGTCATACGTACTACTTTGATAAACAAACTTCTGGTCATCCATTCAGGGTTTCTACATCAAATGGTGGTTCAGCCTATCAGGACGCAGATGGTAATAGTATAGAGATTACCGGTCAGGGAGTCTTGAAATTTGAAGTACCTCAAAACGCTCCAGATAAATTATATTATTATTGCACGTCTCATGCGGCTATGAACGGGGTAATTTATACTACGAACAATGTAGATGAAATAATTCATGTTTCTGGTATAGCGGCTTATGCTAGCGGACAAGCTATATCTAACCAAAGTAATATCACAGCGTTAAATACAGCTTCAGGCATAGCGACATCATTACTAGCTGTTTCGGGTACTGCAACTTCCTTAGTTGCAACTTCGGGTATAGCCGCCTACTCTTCTGGACAAGCTATATCTAACCAATCCAACATCACTTCTCTTTTGACGGCTTCTGGTACAGCTACGTCTTTGATCGCTAGTTCCGGTATCGCAAGCTATGCAAGCGGTCAAGCGATAGCAAACGAAAGTGACATATTTGCTGTTTCTGGTATAGCCGCTTATGCTTCTGGAACTTCTGGCGCCGGTGGCTCTATTACTGTCAAGGAAGCTGATGGATCTCCTAATGTTGGTAATGTTACCACTATTGTTGTTAGTAATGGCACGTTAACAGATAATGGAGGGGGTCAAGTAACGGTAACTACTGGCGGTGGTGGTGGTGGTGGAGATGTTACTACTAGTCAATTAAATTACGTTTCTGGTATAGCTGTTTATAGTTCTGGTCAGTCTATATTAAATCAAAGTAATATCACGGCCCTAAGTACTGCATCTGGCATAGCCACATCGTTACTGGCGGTTTCCGGTACGGCTACTTCGCTCGTCGCTACTTCCGGCATAGCTACATATGCATCTGGCAATACTGCGAACATCTCCTTTGGATCAAATGCAGAAGGTGATTTACTCTACCATAACGGTACTAGTTTTATAAGGTTGCCCAAGGGAACGGATGATTACATTCTAAAAATGAATGGCAATGTTCCAAACTGGGAAGCGGACAGTGGAGGATCTAGTCTATCAGCCGGTAGCGGAGTCTTTGTAGACGGGGCCAGTAAGATAAATGTTTATGGAGGTTCTGGAAACTTTCAAGAGCTTCAAGTAACTTCTGATAATGTCTTTGTGCCTAAAGTTGTCTTTACTGGTTCTGGCGCTGTAGATACTCCAATAACACTAGAAACAAGATCTAGTTATGAAAGTGTTAGCGGATCTGGTAGCGCTTTATTGTTCCAAGGAACTCAGGGGCAGTTATTTAGCATTACGGATAACCTTTCTAGTGGTGTGATATTTAGTGTTGCTGATATCGCTGGCTTGCCTTTAATCGAAGCAGACGCGAGCGGGGATGTTAAGCTTGGCGAATTTGGAAGATATGTTGGTGTTGGTAGCGGAGTTCCAGAATACGGTTTAGATATTTCTGCTTCTGGTAGAATACAAAAGGGTGTTGTACTTTCTAGCTACGTTCCTGCCGTTACTACTAATACACTTTACAACGAAGGCGGAACGCTTAAATTTAACGGTTCTTCCATTGGTGGAGGCGGTGTAGACACTTATACTTCTGGTGTAGCAACCTATGCTTCTGGTCAAGCTATATCAAACCAAAGCAGTATTACCGC
>Ga0181405_1000269_pt1 | contig 18205 bp, 38 predicted proteins | sample 28SPOviralmetaG_FD_130134 | JGI IMG/M metagenome (GOLD analysis project Ga0181405, IMG submission 130134) | Marine viral communities from the oligotrophic San Pedro Time Series (SPOT) site, San Pedro Channel, CA, USA - 28 SPOT_SRF_2011-11-29 | ecosystem: Environmental > Aquatic > Marine > Strait...
AAACCGCAAGTTGTTATAGAAGAATATAAAAAACCTATTGTAAGAATACCAGCACAACGCACCACATTTTCAACGCCAACAAAAGTATTTGTTATTCCAGACGCTCATTGTTCCCCAGAAGAAGATCATTCACGTTTCTTATGGATAGGTAAAGCTATAAGAGAATATAATCCAGACTATTTAATTTGTATTGGTGACTTCGCTAGTTTTGATTCTTGCGGAACTTTTGATAAAAATCACACAGTAAAAGGTGCTAAGAAACCACCTATCTTAGATGATATAAAAGCAACGGAAGAATGTTTAAAACTTTTACATGAAGGCATGGGTGATATTAATCCTATCAAACATTACTGTTTAGGTAATCACGAAATGCGATTATACCGATATGAAAACGAACACAAAGAAGTCGTTGGAGCGTTCTCCCAGCAATATGAAACTCTATGGCGCTCAAGAGGTTGGGGTATTTCTGAATATGGAGATTTCTATTTCTGTAAGGGTGTAGCCTTTGTTCATGTTCCTATGAATGAAATGGGGCGAGAAATAGGTGGTAAAATGGCAGAGGCAAGTCAAATAGCAAATAATGCCACCCATGACATAGTATTTGGTCATAGCCATAGAGAAAGATCTTGGAGAGCATCAAAATTAGGTAGAGGAAATTATGTAAAAATAGTAAATGTAGGAACTTGTATGAATTATGGTCATATAGAAGAATATGCTAAAAATAGTGCCAATGGTTGGTCGTATGGAATTAGCACATTAATGATACAGGATTCACACATACAATCACACCATTTTATTTCAATGTTAGAACTAGAGGAGAAATATGACGAAAGACAAAATGATAAAAAAAATAATGCAACGAATGGGCAAGAGGGCTGATGATGGTATTAAAAAATATGGCTCTACAATGTTACATAGTAAAAAATCTTTTGTTGCATGGATTGATGACGCTCAAGAAGAATTATGGGACGCCATCGTATATTTAGAAAAACTAAAAACATTAATGGATTTAGAATTAGAAGAATTACATAACATAGGAGGAACAGATGATTGATGATGCTAGACTACACCAAGAAATAATAGATCATGAGGGTGGTATTTTGTTAAAACCTTATAAAGACCATTTAGGTAACTGGACTATAGGTGCTGGACATTTAGTTAAAGATCGTGAAAAACATGAATTTAGAGATGGTATTAATTATGAAACAGGACTTAAACTATTCTTAATAGATTACATGATAGCTAAAAGAGATATGCAGACATTCTTAAAACCTTGTGGCGATCAACCAGCTATCGTTCAGGAGGTGTGCCTTGAGATGGCGTTTCAGATTGGTTTGCCTAAATTAGAAAAATTTGTTAAATTCAAACAGGCATTGGCTGATGAAAACTGGAAAGAAGCGATTGCCCAAATGAAGGATAGCAGATGGTACAATCAGACACCAAACAGAGCAACAGCACTTATGAAGAAGATGAGAAAGTTGACCTCAGAAAACACAGAAAAAGAATAACGACACCAGAAGAAAAACAATATATTCTGGATATGCGTAAAAAATATAAAGAAGAGGACTTAAAAGAAAAAATGGAAAGAATAAGTAAACAACTATTTGGAGATGATCATGTTAGGTAAATTATTTGGTGGTGACACTATAAAAGCTGTAGGGAATGTTATAGACGATATGCATTTTTCTGGAGAAGAAAAAGAAAAGCTAAAACTTCAAATGAAGGAGATAGACGCTAAACTCCAAGAAAAACAATTAGACATAAATAAGGCAGAGGCTTCACATAGATCAGTATTTGTTTCTGGCTGGCGACCATTCTTAGGTTGGGTGTCTGGTTTAAGTATTGGTTATGTGTACCTTTTCCAACCCATATTAGATATGATTTTACAAATGTTCCAAGTTCAAGTAGATTGGGTGCAACTTGATCTAGGGCAGTTAATGCCACTGGTTCTGGGTATGCTCGGTCTTGGGGGTCTTAGGACTTTTGAGAAGGCACGAAATATAACCAAGTAACGAAAGGTTTTTATGAAAAAGAAACTGAAAAAATGGTGGAACGCTTTCACAGAACTCAAACTGTGGGTGCAAGCAATTATTGTTATAGTAGCAATAATTTTAATACATAACTTTATATTACATTAGGAGTAAGCTATGCCAAAAGGAATTGGAACATACGGAAGCAAAGTAGGTAGACCACCTATGAAGAAAAAGAAGAAAAAAAAGAAAAGTAAAAAGAAATAGGTTTATGAGTGGTTTCACAACATCAACAGCAATCAGAGAATTGATTGGCACAAAAAAACGTAAGCCACTCAAAGCCAATGCCAGAAAGAAAATCAAAAAAAGATATAAAAATCAGAATTAGTGATACTGATTATTTTCTCTATAAAATTACATGGGAAGATATAGTCGGAGATTCTAGCATACAAAGTTTAGATGAAGCATTACGATTACGCACCGCAACAATCACGACTTACGCCTTTATATTAAAAAAAGATAAAAAATACCTTTATACGTTCGCTAGCTACTCCCAAGATGGATTTTACGGAGATAGAAATATTATTCCTCTTGGAGTGGTAAAAAACATCTCTAAAATAGCCTGCTAGCACCTTTTTTAGTATAATTCTAATATAAGCCTTAACTTTTAATAAAAACCCTCTGTATGGGCAAAAAAACAGGGTTTATTCGTATTTAGACATATTTTATAGTTTGGTCTGTAGTATTCTTCATATAGGGCAAATAGAGGCAAAAAAATAACCTCACTTTGTCCTTTTTATGCTTTACATAGTATTATTAAAATGATAATAGATATATATGATTAATAAAAAGGAGAATAAAATGAATATTAATATAGAAAAACTTGTTGATACTTTTAGCGAACAATACAAATCAGTTATAAAAGTAAAAGACCAAATTAATCCATTTTTAGATAAGCATAATTACAAAGGTGGAATGGATGCTGAATACTTTTTACAACTTTTAGTATTATTTGAAGAAGAAATTGGAAATATTATTAAAGAATCTAATCCAAATTTTGATAAAGATAAATTTGAAAAAAACATTATGAAAAAAGTTGGTTGGATAAAATAATTAAATTTTTATTGAAAATTAAAAGGGGGTTTTTATGCCCCCTTTTTTTTTATTTAGACAAAATTCGTAGATGTTTATGCAAAGCTGAAAGGAGGTAGGGATCTATAGTTCCTTGCATAAACTTTCAGACGCTACGACGCCTGTATAATTACTATAGTCCCAACTGTTAAATACCCCAAATCTCCTCTCTAGCCAATACTTTATCTTTATCTGACCAGTACCAATCATCTAAATTTGGAGTTATTAAACTTGCTACATTGTCTTTTGTTTTACAAATTTTCATCATATTTGCTAAACTAATTAAAGACATTTCAATTTCTTTCATTTCTTTTTCTGTGTTAAGAATATCCACAATTTCATATTTCTTCGGTGTTACAATTAACATAGAAACATCAACAGCTTTATCTTTGTATTTTTCTCGTAAGGCTTTTTTATAGATCGCTTGTTGTAATATATCACTTCTGTTTTTTTGTAATCTGCTTTTAGATTTTAAATCAATGACAGTCACAAGTTGCTCTGATTCAAAAACAAAGTCCACATATCCCCTAAATGGCACGCCCAACACTTCTGTCGTAACTTCCATTTGTGAAGTAACAAATTCAGAACCTTTAAAAGTTATATTATCATCAAGTAAACAATTAAGCGCAATATTAAAACTAGGTTCTAGCATTGATCTTTCTTTTTCTGCTTTATCTTGATCTAATACAAATTTCGTTCCATCATCATAATAATTAAACATAGTTCTTTTTGCTTCATCATATAAAGTTTGATTTATACCATCTACCAATTCTGCTTCTTCTTGTTGATTTGATAAATAATAATGAATGCCATGTTCTATAGATGAGCCTCTAATCATTTTTTCATTAGCTGGAAAATCGTATTCGTAAATATAACGTAATACAAAACCGCATGGAAAGTTTTTAAAACTATTTAAACGACTAGGACTAAAGGGAAGTAAGTTAAACTTTTCAAATATTTTTTTATCTATCATTGAAATACTCCTTTTCTAAATTATCAATTTTTTTTTCTAAATATTCTATACGTTGAATTTGTTTATCTAATAAATTTATTTCTTCTCCTAACTCAATAATTTTATCTGCATTAAGATCAATAAATTTTTCCATAGAAATATTAAATTCATTTTGTGCTTTAGTAAGTTTAAGTTGTTGCACAATATGTTCAATTACATAAGGTCTAAAACCTAAAAAATATCTTAAAAAATTCATCATACCAATAACTCTCCTTGTCTTGAATCTAATGGTTTCCAATTATAGTAATAAAGTTTAGCTGGCTCGCCTGTAAACTTATCTGATACAATTGTTGTTCTAACTGGATTATGTAATTGTTCATATGAAACAATCATGTTTTGATCTTCGTAAATTAATCGTAAATCTTTTTTTTGATAATGAGCTTTGTTTACATAGCGCTCATGTACTGGTGCTAGATTACCAAATAGTGTTTTTATTGTTTTCGTGATCATAAATCCTACCTTTCAAAATAGTTTTTAAATTATTGTTAAACTCTTTATCATAATCCGTGCGAATATGACAAGAGCGACATAGAGGAATTAAATTATTTATTGAATTTTTTTTATTATTTCCCCCCATCTTACGACCTTCTATATGATGAATATCGTTTGCTGGACTATCACAAGACCAACAGTTAGGGGTATGTTGATCTCCATACCCCCAATATTTTTTAAATAATCTAATATAATCTTTTGCCACTAAATATCTGGTGATTGATTATATTGCTCGTCTTTTAATTCAATTTTAAAATTTAAAGTACCATCATCATTCTTCCAAATTGCGGCAGAATAAATTTTATCTGGATCTAATAAAAATTTATTTTGAATTTTTACATTAGAGTTTTGATAAACAGGTTTACTATCGTTTTCCTGTTTATTATCGTTTTTAAACATTTTTATATATTGTTTCATATTACATCTACCTCTGCTTTCTTATTACTATCATCTTTAGCACCATAAATTTCTTCGGCAGATGCAATGTTATGATCTCCGATAATACCTAATCCAGCACAAGCACGACCAAGCGCAGTTGTCTGACAGAACTCTAATGCGGCAGTTTTAGTAATAAAGTTTAATGATCTTTTTTTCTCTGCAAAACCATTTGCAAGAAATTGCGGACCAGTTTCTAAAGTTAAATTAATTCTACATTCTACCATAACTTTATCGTCTGTATTTTCGTGAACAATAAATTCAGTAGCAATGTTTGTACCAAAATATTCTCTTAGTTTAGCTATTCGCAAACCAACAGTAGAATATTTTTTTCCTTTAATTTCCACAACTCCCTCGCCAACTTTAGCGGAAGCTATGTCGTCTCTGATATGATCTAATGAATAATCAAATCGTTGTTTTTCTATATAGTATGTCATAGAAATTTCTCCTTTTGGTTATTATATATTATTTTGTAGCATTTAAAACAGAATAACCTCTGCCCTCCATACATTTATTTATAATATCGGTTTTAGTATATAACGCTGGCGATAACCAAAGAACACGCCAACGCATTTTATTATAAACGACCTTACTGCCATTTATAAATTCGTTTGTATTATTATCTGCTATTTCTCTGCAAGTAGATAAGTCATCATGGTATCTATTCATATCGCCTTGTAAATTAGCAGAAGATTTACCTCTGCTATCTACAAGTGGTTCATAATGTGAACAAGAAGTAAGAGCCATAAACATTAAGATCATAACTCCCCAGAAAAAAAGTTTATACCAATTAAAAGGTTTTTCATATTTTCTAAAAGCCCTAACTGGTTTTCTAGTTCTAGCGTCATAACCTATTACTGGATCTTGCGTATAGATTTTAAATTTTGTCATTTTCAAAAGTTAGTTTAGGTTTATAAACTACAACAGACTTAGAAAGTCTTGGTTGCTTTTTATAAACTTTTTTGATTTCTTTTTTTATTGGCTCTACTTTTTTGATGTCCCATTTAGGTTCATCAACCATTACAAAGTTTTTAAATTTAATTGTCATTGTTTTCTCCTATAACCAATGCGGTACTAAAAATAGTATCGCGTTAAAAAATAAAATTAAAATAAACATCCAATATGGCATGTGCATATTACCCCCTTAAAAATCTTGAATTATAAAACTACTAGAATTTTCTATTTGAATAACAGTTGTATGCTCTTCAATATCTACTAAAGTTTTACAATCATAATTATAATTTTCGTTAAATTCTTCTATGTCTGAATATTCTGTATATTCACAACATAAAGCTATTGGATCAAAGTTAATTTCTTCGCCAGTATCTTCTTCTAAACTTTCCAAATAAAAGTTTAATGCTTTTAAACCTTTATAAGAAAAGTTATTAGGTCTGTGCGATTGAAACCAACCTATAAAATCTGATTCTGTTATATTAGTATACATAATTTTCCTTTCAGTTAAAATTATATATATTGTTGTAATCATTTTGATTATATTGTCAACATTAAATATTTGTGCAATTAAGTAATAAATGTTAAGGAATTATTTAACTTTTCTCCGTAACCCCAGTTTTTCCCAAATTTCTGGGGTTTTTTTATGAGAATGAATGAATCTATATTACAACAACAAATAGTTCTTTATTTAGACCACAAAAAATTATATTATCATTTTAGATATTGGCATACTCCCAATGAAGGGAAGAGAAAAGTCTGGTATCTAAAGAAACTAAAAAATATGGGAATGAAAAGCGGAGTGCCAGATTTAATTTTAGAATTTTCACAAAGTAAATTTGTTTATTTAGAAATTAAAATGCCTAAGGGTAGATTGAGCAATGCACAAAAATTATGGAAAGTTAATTCTGAAATTTTAGGAACTCCATTTCATGTCATTAAAGGCACTTATGAGGAGTGCAAAAAGCAAATAGATAATATTTTTATAGATTATGAATACGCAAGAATTAGATAAACTTACAAAATATTATATGGGAATAATCCAAGAAAATAATTTAATGTTTGAGGATTATCAATTAAAATGTTGGCAACAAGCCTACAAAGATATGGAGAAAAAAAATGACAAAAATTTGGAAGATGGGAATAAGTCCAGATAATTTTATAAGCGATACGCAAGATCTAACAAACGAGGAGTTAGGCGTTTATTTTAGATTATTATGTTATGCGTGGAAAAAAGAAGCGTATTTACCTAAAGATCGTGAACGACTAAAAAGGATAGGTCAAAACTGCGAAGATAAAATAATTAATTATTTATTAGAAACTTTTTTTATAGAAGATGATCAAGGTTTTTACTGTAAAGCCCAAAAAGAAGAATTTGATTGGGTTGTAGAAAAATCAGAAAAAGCAAAAGTATCTGCTGAAAGAAGGTGGAATAAAAGCGAACGCATATCCGAACGCAATGCTAATTATAGTCATAATTATAATAATAATAAACATATAGATGATTTGTTTGATTCTATTTGGCAATCTATAAAAGTTAAAAGAGGAACTAAAGCTAATGGTTTAAAAGCATTTAAAAAAATATTTAAAAATAAAGAAGCACCAGAAAAAGATTTTATTATTAAACAATTTAATCTTAAATGTGATACTGTTTCTGATAAGCAATATATTCCTCATTTTAGCACTTGGTTAAATTCAGAAGGTTGGACAGAAGAATTAGCTAGTGAAGAAAAATCAGAATTTAAACTTGATAATCGTAATCCTTTTAGAAATTTATCTTTATGGAAAAAAGGTATTAAAACTTTAAACGATAATGACGCAGATATTCGTCAAGCATTTAAAGATGGATTATTAGAAAAAAATCATATTGAAAAACTAAATATTAGTCTACAATGAGGTATGACTGATGAAATTAGAAAATTTTTTATGACTATTCAAGATGATACTGGTTATTGTGCTATTATACAAATAAGCGGATTTAAAACACAAGAAGAAGCTGACAAGTATATTTATGATAATTACCAAGCTATTACTGGGGAAGTATTAACAGAAAGGACAACTTTACATTGAAAATTCAACAAATAGATATTGATAAAATAATACCATATATCAATAACCCAAGAAAAAATTTAAATTCAGATAAAGTCGCTAGTTCAATAAAAGAGTTCGGTTTTCAACAGCCAATAGTTGTAGATAAGGATATGTCTATTATTGTCGGACATACTCGCTACGAAGCCGCAAAAAAATTAGATTTAAAAACAGTCCCTGTCGTTATAGCAGACCTACCGCCTCTCAAAGCAAAAGCATATAGAATAGCTGATAATAGACTTAATGAGGATAGTGAATGGGATTATAACTTTTTAAATATTGAATTTACTGATTTATTAGATAATCATTACGATCTTGATAGTTTAGGTTTCAATAATCAAGAATTAGAAAATTTTATAACATTTGAAAAAGATCTTGAACAAGATATGCCTGTTTTATCTGATGAAGATAAATCTCCATTTCAACAAATGACATTTACTTTGCATGATAGCCAAGCAGAAATTGTAAAAAATGCTTTAGAATATATTAAAAAACAAAAAATAGATGATGATGTAAACGAAAATAAAAATGCTAATGCTTTGACAGAAATTTGTAAATTATTTTATGAAAAAATCCGCTAAAGAAATTGTTATAAAACCTATACCATCAAAAGCAGCTAATAATTTTGTTAAATTATTTCATTATTCAAATACCTATGTAAATAATTCAGTTATTCATTTTGGAGTTTTTTTAAATAAAAAATTAGAGGGTGTTTTGTCTTATGGTAATCCAATAGATAAAAGAAAAGTTTTAGTGCTTGTTAAAGATACAAAATGGCAGTCAATGTTAGAATTAAACAGAATGGCTTTTAGTGATAATCTTCCAAAAAATAGTGAAAGCAGAGCAATAAGCATAACAATTAAATTAATTAAAAAAAATTATTCTCATATAGATTGGATATTAAGTTTTGCTGATGGAACACAATGTGGAGATGGTACAATTTACAGAGCAAGTGGCTTTTCATTAATAGGAATTAAAAAAAACACGACTATATGTAAATTGCCTAATGGAGAAGTTAAAGCGAGACATGGAACAAGTAAAATAAATTTTGAAGGTGCAAAAGTTTTAAAAGGGTTTCAATTAAAATATATTTATTTTATTAATAAAAATATTAAAAAAAATTTAACTGTTCCAATTCTACCTTTTTCAAAAATAGAAGAAGTTGGCGCAAGTATGTATAAAGGAAATGCGGTTGCTAGAGCATAGAGGGATACTTCGTATTCAAAAGGCGGTGCAACTCCGACCCAGCCGCTCCATTTTTCAGTAGTAAAATAATAAAAATATGATTATAATTAATTAAACCGACACTCTCGGTATAAGAAGATTACCTTATGGCAAAGAAAAAATACGATATAGACGTCAAACAACTAGAAAATTTAGCAAGATTTGGGTGTACGAACATAGAAATAGCACAGTTTTTTGGCTGTGATGAAAGCACTGTTAGAAAAGGATATTCCGAATTTCTTACAAAAGGAAGAGCAACGCAAAAATTAAGATTAAGACAACTGCAATGGAAGTCTGCTGAAAGTGGAAATGTCACTATGCAAATATGGTTAGGTAAACAAATATTAGGACAATCAGAAACTCCTATTGCTGATGATAATGAGCCACTTGCATGGTCTATTGATTAGTGCCATTAACTAAACCACAGAAAGAAGTTTTAACCTGTGATAAAAGGTTCAGAGTTTTAATTTCTGGACGCAGATTTGGAAAAACATTTCTAGCCATAAATGAATTAGCAAAGTTCGGCAGATTTCCAAATAAAAAAATCTGGTACGTCTCTCCAAGTTATAGACAATCAAAGAATATTTGTTGGAATATGCTTAAAGATAGAATTATTAAGCATAAGTGGGCAAAAAAGATAAATGAAGCTGATTTATCTATTGTATTAAAAAATAATACTGTCATTCAATTAAAAGGTGCTGATAATGAACAATCCCTTCGTGGAGTAGGGTTAAATTTTATCGTATTAGATGAATTTGCCGATATTAAACCACAAGCATGGTATGAAGTTTTAAGACCGACATTATCAGATACTGGCGGTCATGCTTTGTTTTGTGGTTCTCCTAAAGGTTTTAATTTTGCATATGATTTATATACAAGAGATGACCCAGAATGGCAGAGTTTTAAATATACGACACTAGAAGGTGAACAAGTAAGCCAAGAAGAAATAGAACAAGCCAAAAACGATCTAGATGAACGCACCTTTCAACAAGAATATTTAGCTACTTTTGTTAATTATGCTGGTATTATTTACTATAACTTTGATAGAAATACGCATATCATAGATCAACATGAAACAAATTCTAAAGTCATTCATATTGGCATGGATTTTAATATTGACCCTATGGTGGCTGTTGTAAGTGAAAAAGTAAATAATGATTTAATTATTTATGATGAAATACAAATATGGAGTTCAAATACAGACGAAATGGTGCAAGAAATAAAATCACGTTATAAAGATAATCATATAATTGTTTATCCAGATCCAGCGTCAAGACAGCGCAAAACATCTGCTGGTGGTTTTACTGATTTAGCAATATTAAAAAATGCTGGCTTTGAAGTTAAAGCTAGATCACAACACCCTTTAATTAGAGATAGAATAAATGCTGTAAATTCTAAACTTAAAAACGCTAACGGTATGTCAAGTCTATTTGTAACAAAATCTTGTAAAAACGTTATTAAGAGTTTAGAAAGACAAATATACAAAGAGGGAACAAGTGTTCCAGATAAAGATAGTGGGTTTGACCATTTTAATGATGCATTAGGCTATCTTGTAGAGTATTTATTTCCTTTGCGTAGAGAGTTTAAACCAAGTGAACCGACTAGGTGGAGTTAGATGGCGAATTATAACAGAGAGTTTTTATTATCAAAGCACCCAGATTATGAAGATAATCTCAAGCATTGGAACTTTCATTATCGTTCATACTTAGGCGGAGATGATTTTTCAAATGGATATTTTTTAAATAGATATATCCTAGAACAAGATGATGAATACATAAAGCGTATAGACTTTACGCCATTAGACAATCACTGTCGGAACGTAGTACAAATTTATTCAAGTTTCCTTTTCCGTGTTCCTCCCAGCAGAGATTATGGCTCTATGACAGGTGATCCTCAATTAGAGTCATTTCTGCGAGACGCTGATTTAGATGGTAGGTCTTTTCATAACGTTATCAAAGATATGCAACAGCACGCCTCTGTTTATGGTTCTTGTTGGGCATTAATAGATAAGCCAGCAACAATTACAAAAACTAGAGCCGAAGAACTACAACAAGATATTAGACCATATATCTCTATCTATACTCCAGAGAATGTGACTAACTGGGAATATCAAAGATTACCTAATGGTAGATTTTATTTAACTTCATTAACTATTATTGAAGATATAAATCCAGATAGTGCTATCGTAAAAGTTTGGACACCAGAAGATATTACAACATACAGAGTTGATGAGTATATGAAACAATATGCTAGTGAAAAGCCTGTTAAATTAGATGAACAACCAAACGCATTAGGGGAAATACCAGCTGTTGTTTTATACAATCAAAAATCACAACGTAGAGGAATTGGTATTAGTGATTTGTCTGATGTTGCTGAATTACAACAATCTATCTACAATGATTATTCTGAAATAGAACAGTTAATAAGATTATCTAACCACCCTAGCTTAGTTAAAACACCTAACGTTGAAGCATCTGCTGGTGCTGGTTCTATTATAGAAATGCCAGAAGATATGGATTCAAATCTAAAACCTTACATCATTCAACCTAGTTCACAGTCATTAGATAGCATAATGAAAGTTGTTAATATGAAAGTTAATGCGATTGATAGAATAACTCATATGGGTTCAGTTAGAGGTACAGAAAAAACAATTAATTCTGGAATCGCCCTTCAAACGGAGTTCCAGCTGTTAAATGCTAGACTATCTGAAAAAGCAGATTTACTAGAAAACGCAGAGGAAACTATTTGGTCTTTCTTTGCTAAATGGCAGAATAAAGTATTTGATGGTCAAATTGATTATCCAGATACATTTGATTTAAGAGATTATGCAAGTGATTTACAGTTCTTACAAACTGCAAAAGCTAGTGGAGTTAAATCAGAAACATTTATAAAAGAAATAGATAAACAAATCGCAAAAGCTGTCGTAGATGATGATGAAGCAATTAATTCAATAAATAGTGAAATAGACGCTAGTTCACAAGCAATAGGGCAATTCTCTACAACATTACCAACAAATGACAATGGCGAAGAAGCGTAAAGTTTCCAAAGATAAAAAAACTAAAATACCTAAAAAGTATTTATCTGGTTTAAAAGGCGCTAAAAGATCAAAAAGAGCAAGTCTTTTAAAAAGAATGAGTGCTTTATATAAAGCTGGTAAAAGAATACCTCTTTCATTATTAAAACAAAGAAGCAAAATATAATGGCTGTAAGAAGAAAAGCATTATCGGCAACTACGCAAGCAACGCTTAGAAGCAAAGCTAAAGCTAGTAAAAGATATACTTATGGCACATTAGCTAAAGTTTATCGTAGAGGACAAGGTGCTTTTTTATCTAGTGGTTCACGTCCTAGAGTACCGATGGCGGCATGGGCAATGGCAAGAGTAAATTCATTCTTGCGTGGTTCAAGAAAACATGATTTAGATTTAAGAAAAAGGAAACGCAAATGAGTTTAAGTAATGTTTATAATTTACCATTAGGATTATCTATTCAAAAAGGTTTAGTGCAAAACTATACAGGTATTAATAAGTTTGGATTAAATACAGCAGTTGGAACATCTTTTGAAACTATTTGGGATGGTAATAATACTTATACTTATCCAAGTTCTGCTGGAACTGCTACAGCAACAAGTTCAGATACAGATGACAATACAGGCACAGTTGAGATACAAGGATTAGATTCTAATTATGATCTTGCTACAGAAACATTAACGATTGGTGGCTCTGCTGGTTCTACAAGTTTTATTAGAGTTTTTAGAGCAGTATTAAAAACAGCTAATACAGGAACATCAAATGTAGGAACTATAACAATAACAGTTTCATCAACAACAGTAGCACAAATAAGAGCTGGTTATGGTCAAACTTTAATGTGTATTTATACAGTTCCAAGAAAACATAATGCTTACCTAATGCAGTTAGATGTTGGAAGTTCTAAAGATTTAGAGAATGAAATAAGATTTATTACAAAAGAAATAGACAATGGAAATGTCTTTAACACAAAAGCATTTATTACAACTAGAGGGGGCTTTGTAGAAAAGAATTATGCAGTGCCAGTTGTTTTACCAGAAAAAACAGATATTGAATTAATAGCTAAAGCAAGTGCAACATCTGCTGTAAGTGGTGGCTTTGAATTATTTATAGAAAAAGTTGATCAATCTTAGTGGCTAAGTATCAAGGCAGAACAGTTAAACTTAACAAACCTTTCAGAACGACAGGCGAAAGAAAAAAGTTTGCGGTATATGTTAAAGACCGTTCAACAGGTAATGTTAAAAAAGTTCGTTTCGGTGATCCCAATATGTCTATTAAAAAAAATATACCAGCAAGACAGCGTTCCTTCCTAGCCAGACATGGTGCTATTTTAAAGAAAGTCAAAGGTCAAAAGTCATTAGCCCCTGTATATTGGGCAATAAAATCATGGCGAAAATCCTTTAAAATCTAGGGTTTTTTAATTATTTTGCATTTTTTTTCATTATTTTCTTTATTTATTATTATTAATTTGATAATACTTATATATGATTAAAACAAAGGAGAAAAAAATGGATAAACTAACTATTAAAAACACAGGTAAAGAAGGTAAGTATTGTTTTTATGAAATTGAATATAAAGAAAAAAAATATGAACTTATTAATGGCAATATGTATGGTGATCTAGGTTATAGTGCTTGGAATATTATTGATAATAATTCAGATGATATAGGCGCTTTAGAAACTGTAAATACTATTGCTGATGCAAAAGCATGGATAAAAGAAAACTGTTAGGAGAAAAAAATGAATACAATACACAATGATAATAATATTGAACACGCTGTTTTAGTTCTTGTTAGTGCAATACGAGAAAATAAAATATCTTATGATTATCTTAATAATAATTTAATTTTAGGAAGTATTATGGCGGTTCACAATTTAACTAAAGCACAAAGTAAAACAGTTGTAAGTCTTTGTAAAAAATATTTAAAGGTGGCTCAATAATGAGCCATCTAAGAGAGGAGAAAAAAATGGAAAACTATAAAAAAATTATAATTACTGCTATTTCAATGGTTATAAAATATGAGCCAATAAAATTAGCTAGACTTGTTAGAACATATATTAAAGATAATTTTTTACATGAAGGAGAAATATTAGAAAATAATGATGTTAAACTTATTTTTACTGACCAGTCTACTGTTGTATTTGATAAAAGTGGTAATATTGTTTTAAAAACTTTTAAAGGAAAATAAAATGGAAGAAAATCTTAAAATTCATAAAACAGATGAAAATACATTTTATGTTTTTTCTGAACAAGGTCTTAATAATAAAAAAACTGGTTTTGCTGAATGGTCATGGGGACCTTTTAAAACTATTGATATAGCAAAAAAAGAAATAAATAATATTATGAATAAATATGAATAGTAAACAACTACAAAAAACTATGAACGAGGTCGGACTTTCACAGTCTGACCTTGCACGTTTAATCTTTGATACAGATACATTAGAACAATACCAACGAATTAAAATTAATAGATATATTTCTGGTAAGTCTAAAGTTCCACATTGGTTGCCTGTTATACTAAAAATGTATATACAAGCAAAGAATGGCTAGAATAGATTTTACAGAACAATTAGCAGATCAACACGAACTACAAATCAAGCGTACTTTAGCAGATTTAGAGGCTCGTATTATTTCTGATATTTCTAAAGCAGTATCAAGAGAAGATATTATAACAACACAAATAGCAATACAGCTACGCCCAAATATAAAAAGATTTATAGAAGAAACCTATTCCACAGTTGCTGATAGTAATGTGAGAGATTATGACCAAATTGTGACTTCATTCATGAACGAGTTTGGAGAATTAAATATTCCAGATAATTTTAAAACATTAACTCAAGTTGATTTAGATACAATCACACAATTAAAGTTTCAAAGTTTTAGTGGCTATGAAGAAATAGCAAATAGATATTTAACCGAGATCAATGCTAATGTTTATCAAAATGCTATTGCTGGAAAACCTTTTGAAGAAATGGTCAAAGATATTAGAGGGTTAATTACTGGTGATGAAGATAGACGTGGGCGTTCTATGTCTGGTTATGCGTCACAAATAGCCCATGATAGTGTTATGCAATTTGATGGTCAGTTCACAGTTTATAAAGCAAAAGAGGCTGGGTTAAATAAATATAAATATACAGGAACACTTGTTAGAGATAGCCGAGACCATTGTAGAAAACACATTAACAAAATTTATACCGAAGAAAGAATAAGAGAAATATGGCAAGGGTCTTGGGCTGGTAAATCAGAAGGCGATCCATTTATAGTTAGAGGTGGTTATCGTTGTAGGCATACTTGGTTGCCTGTTGTTGACATTTAATATATATTATCAAAATTAACTAAGGAGTTTATCATGGCTGACGAGCAAAAAAAAACGGATCAGGTTGAAGAAACTGCACCTGTTGAAGCAGTTGAAGAAAAGAAAGCGGAAGAAACTTTATATAATCAAAGACAATTAGAGGACGCTATTAAATCTAGACTAGCTAGAGAACGTGCTAAAATGTACCAAGAATTAGGTACAGATAATCTTGATCAAGCAAAATCTGCTTTAAAAGAAAAAGAAGAACAAGAAATAGAACGTAAAAAACAACGTGGAGAATTTGAAGATTTATTAAAACAACAAGCAGATAAATTTAATCAAGAAAAATCCCAAATGCAAAAACAACTAGAGCAAATCAAAATCAATGACGCTTTAGTAAACTCCGCAGTTAAGAATAAAGCAATCAATCCAGAACAAGTAACAAACCTTCTCCGTTCCAAAGTTAAATTAAATGAAGATGGTAGAGTAGAAGTACTTGCGGAAAATAGTCAACCACGTTATAATTCCAAAGGCGAATTATTGAGCGTAGATGATTATGTTCAAGAGTTCATTACGCAGAATCCTCACTTTCAAAGCGCAACTCCTTCGGGAAGTGGAAGTAAGGCCAATGTGGGTAAGGTAGACGCAAAACCTTTTAATATTGCGGATTTAGATATGAGCAAAGCAGAGGATAGAAAAGCATATGCGGATTACCGCAAAAATCGTGATTCTAAACCTACTGTTATTAACCGATAAACCAAATAGGAGTCTAAAATGGCTGATGAAAGTACCAGTTCCACGTTATCGGAACTATATACGGAAATTGTTGCTGAAGCTGAGTTCGTAATACAAGAGAAATCTTTAATGATGAACCTAGTTAAAAATTACACTATTGCTGGTGGTGGAAAATCTGTAGAAGTACCGATTTATTCTGCTATTGCGGCGGCGGCTGTAAATGAAGCAACTGACTTATCAAACACTGCGGTTGATCCGTCAAGTGTTACAATAACTGCAAGTGAGGTTGGTGTAATGACTACATTAACTGATCTAGCGAGAAACTCTGCACCAAGAAATGTTGTAGCTGACATCGGAAGATTATTCGGTGAAGGTATTGCTAAAAAAATGGATCAAGACTTAATTGCTCTATTTGATGGCTTTTCAACTACACTAGGTGATGGAACTACTGCAATAGCGGCATCATCAATTTTTAATGCGGCATCTACTTTAAGATCTGCTGGATTACCGATTGACGAATGTGTAGCAGTATTGCACCCAAAAATTGCTTACGATTTAAAAGCTAACTTAACAAACACTTTTGCAAATCCAAATGCTGGTGATTTACAAAACGAAGCTATGAGAAATGGTTTTGTTGGAACACTAGCTGGTATTAAAATATTTGAAACTTCAAATATGGCTAATACTGGTACTGCTGGTGATTATAAAGGAGCAGTAATGCACAAAGACGCATTAGCATTAGCAACTATGCAAGGCATAAAAATTGAAACGCAACGTGACGCAAGTCTTAGAGCGGATGAAATTGTTGCTACGGCTGTATACGGCGTAGGTGAATTACATGATAGTTATGGTGTAGAAATGCACTTTGATTCTTCAATCCAATAATTATTATAGGGGGGTTATTCCCCCCTTTATTCTAATTGAATATTTTTTTTAAAAAGGTAAAAAGAAATTATGTGTGAATGTAACGGAAATTGTATCTGCGGTAAATAATGGCAACAACTGTCTTTAGTGTAGCATTAAGTCATCTACAGGAATATCAACCAGACATTGCTGGATTTGGTATTGCTTCATGGGATACACAATTACAGCATGCAGAAGATGATGTTATCAGACAAGTTCGTGAAGAATGGTGGGAAAGATACCGCCACACAGTAAGATATAAAGATATAACAAAGATAACTTCTATAGAACTAGACAGTTCCAAGTTAGTGCCAGCACAATTTATTAGAGCAGTATGTTATAAAGCATTTGCAGAATATATATTTCCTCAACTTACAAAATGGCGTGATCCAGATACTGGAGAAGGCAAAGATAGTTTTCAAGTACAAATAGATTATTACAGATCTAGATATGCAGAAGAATTTCAAGCTGTATTGCGTGATGGAATTTCTTATGATGAAAATTCTGACAGTATTATTCAAGACACAGAAAAAGAGCCTATTCATACATTACGCCTAGTTAGGTAAATGGTCGCTGACGTTAAAATCACATCTAATACAATAGATGTAAGTAACTATATAAAAAAAGTTGCTAAGACTATTCCTAGAGATATTCAAAAAGGATTAGCCCAAGCATCTGCTTTTGGTATTCAACAAATCACAGAAAAGACACAAAAAGGTCAAATGCCAGATGGAGGTAGATTTAGACCATATTCAAAATCAGCTAGAAAAGATAGAGCCAAAAGAGGAAGGCAAATATCATTCGTAGATTTAACTGATACTGGTAGAATGTTTAGATCATTAACAAGTAAAATAACAAAATCAAAAGGAACATTATTTTTTCGTAGACAAGAAGAAAATAAAAAGGCTTTCTTCCATGATGTTGGACATGGTAAAATGCCACAAAGA
>Ga0181405_1000272_pt1 | contig 18177 bp, 25 predicted proteins | sample 28SPOviralmetaG_FD_130134 | JGI IMG/M metagenome (GOLD analysis project Ga0181405, IMG submission 130134) | Marine viral communities from the oligotrophic San Pedro Time Series (SPOT) site, San Pedro Channel, CA, USA - 28 SPOT_SRF_2011-11-29 | ecosystem: Environmental > Aquatic > Marine > Strait...
GATGCTAATGTTACATTGAGTGGTATGTCTTTGACAAGTTCTATTGGCACGGCATCACAATCTTCAATATACAATGTAACGGGAAGTCAAATGTCTTCTTCAATCGGTTCTGTTACAGTTACCGCTAGTGCAAATGTATCACCACTAGGAAATCAAGCACAATCAAGTGTAGGTACGGTTAATGTAACAGCTTGGGCTGAAATAGACCCTGGTGTAGCTAATGTTTGGACTGAAGTTGATTTAGCAGCTTAAAAAATGTATAATTATAAAAATAGGAATTTTAGATGGCATCAAGTTACACAGATTTAGGAGTTGAACTTATCACAACTGGTGAGAAAGCTGGATTGTGGGGAACAATTACAAATACTAATTTAGAAATAGTAGAACAAGAAGTTGGAGGATATGTAGCTAAATCAATTGCGGGTGGAGCTCAAACTACAGCTTTAGCAATTACTGATGGGTCAACATCTTCTTCAGATGCAAGAAATGCTATTATAGAATTGACTGGATCTATATCAGGTAATCAAATAGTAACCGTCCCAGATAGCATTAAAAAAAATTATGTAATATTTAATAATACAAGTGGTGCACACACAGTTCAATTCAAAACTGTTTCTGGAACGGGACCAACTTTTGCAACAACTGATAAAGGTATTAAAATAGTCTATTCTAATGGAACAAATATTATTGATGTAAATGCAAATTTAGGAACTGTTGCAACAAAAGGAATTACTTCTTCTGGTGACATTGTACCAGGTGCTGATGATACATATGATCTAGGAGCTGTGGGAAATGTCTGGAGAAACATTTATACAGGGGATTTACATCTTAATAATGAGCATAAAAATGAAGGTAATATTGTTGATGGCTCAAAAGGTAGCTGGACTTTACAGGAAGGTGCTAACGATATATACTTGATTAATAATAAATCTAATGAAAAATTTAGAATTAAGCTAGAAAAAATTTAAAGGAGACGTAATGGGTATTATTTCAAATGGAACTACAATAATAGATAATGGTGCGATTGGTGCGGATAAAGTTGACACTACTCAAATTGCAGATGATGCGGTTGAGGCAGCGGAACTTGCAAATACTGCTGTATCAGCAGGTTCGTATACTCTTACAAATTTAACAGTAGATGCACAAGGAAGAATTACTGCTGCATCAAACGGATCAGCTGGTGGTGGAGGATTTGTCCCACAACTTATTAAGTTAGGACCTGCTTCAGGAACTTACAGTCCACCTGCTAGTGTAACAAAGTATTATGCTTATGCTGCTTCTGGAGGCGGAGGCGGAGGCAACGGAGCTCCCGCAAGAAGTGGAGGAGGGGGCGGTTCCGGATCCTACGGTTTTTATAAAGGAAGTGTTACAGGAGGAACTCCAGTATCTTACGCAGTTGGAACAGGGGCAGGCCCTGGGTCTACTGGAGGAGCTACTAATGTAACAAATTTATTTACAGTTAATGGAGGATCACCAGGAAACAACGCTAACAATAATCAAAATGGTGGCGGTGGATCTAGTGGAAGTTCTCCAGGTGCATCAGGAAATTTAAACTTTGATTTCTTATACGGAAATGATTTAAATTTAGCTGGTCCTGGTCCAGGTGGAAACCCAAGTAACCAAGGCCCTACCGGAGGAGGAACAGGCGGTAGAGGTGCGTTAACTTTTTTTGATAACGAGACGTAAGGATAATTTATGGCATATTTAATTTTTGAAAATAACAATTTAATTAGAATTGCAGCTAATGAGAATGATAAAAATTCTTTAAATAATTCAGAAGCAGTAACTGTTGTTGAAGTGAGTGAAAGCGATTTTTTACAAATCAAATCTGGTAGAAAAGGTGCTTCTTATGATGGAACAAATGTTACCTATATAGATTTTTATGAGGATCCAAATGAAAAATTTGATCCACTTGAACAAGGCACCTTAGAGTTTTTTCATAAAAATATAATAGAACAAATAAATAATTTTCTAGAAATGAATCCTGATAATTCAATGAGAGACTCTATTACAGCTTATAAAACATTTTTAGAAGGATTTGATTGTTCAACAATTACATACCCAATGACAAAATCTTGGGAACAACACTGTCAAGATAATTCAATAACATATTTCCATCCTTTACAAATACCATAGTATTTAATATAAGGTTGAATGTTTGAACGAGAGATATTATTTTCTGCATCTGAAACTTATTTAAAAAACTTTAAAACAAAACCACAACCTATAAAATTGAACATACCAAAATGGTATAAAGATTTGCAGCATCACGCTAGGTTAAAAACTATTAAAGGTTGTATGCCTTTTTTAGACACATTGACTTCTGGTTATCTTTTAAGAATGCCAATTGATTATCATTTGTTTTTTAATGAAGAAACGGAAGTAAATGGACAACTTGGAAAATATACAGATTATATCACATCTGAAATAGATGGATCTTTAGCAAATACTATGAACATAGGTAAAGCTCATGTTCATGGTGTAGAGCAAGTATCAGAAAAATGTCCTTTTTCTCACAAAAATAAAGGGTATTCGTTTTTAAAAATATTGAATCCTTGGAAAATAAAAACACCTAAAGGATATTCTTGTTTATTCCTACCACCTTTAAATAATTCTGATGATAGGTTTTCAATCATACCAGGTATAGTAGATACTGATACTTTTCCTACTGAAGTTAATTTTCCAATAATTTTAAATGGTGACAAATATGAAAAGATGGATACTGTTATTAAAGAAGGAACACCTTATGTACAAGTTATACCTTTTAAAAGAGAGTCTTGGAAAATGAAAATAATATCTGAGAAAGATAATGAACTTATAAAAAGTAGACCCTCTGGAGTTAGAGGAGTTTGGCATTCTTACAAGGATGCTTTTTGGAAAAAAAAATCATGGAAATAAAAAACACAAAACTTAATGATTATATTAAAATATTTGATTCTATAGTTAAGGAAGAAACTTTAGAAAATTTTATAGAAATTTGTAATAACCATAATTTTGAAGCTGGTAAAATTGTAGGTAAAAATGGTAAAAATATAGTAGAACAAAACACAAGGAAAACTGATGTATGGGCTTTATCTAATTTAAATAGCAGTCTAACTACAGTTCATTGGTATAATTTTTTTCAAAAAGTGTTTGGTTTAAAATATATAGAATATATGAATTTTTTTTCAAATAATAGAGTCGGAATATCAGTTCCAAATATATTTGATATACAAGTATTAAAATATAAAAAAAATTTTTATTACAAATTTCACGTTGATCAATCTGCTCAAAACAATAGACAATGGAGTGGTATTTTTTTTGTAAACGATAATTACAAAGGAGGAGATTTAATTTTTTCAACTCCTTGTGGAACAAGTGAAATTAAAATAGAAAAGAAAAAAAATAGATTAGTAATATGGCCAAGTAACTTTATGTATCCACATACAGTTTTACCAGTTACAGAAGGTATTAGGTATTCAATAGTATCATGGGCACAATAAGAAAAGATTTTAAATATAAATTAGTTAAAAATTTTTTAACTAAAGAAGAGATTCAATTATTAAGTATTTATTGTGAAATTAGACATAGAAGTAATTTTAAAGATTTTGATGAAGTAGAAAATAATGTAGGTGATTCAGTTTTTTACGGAGACCCAATAACAGACTCTTTAATGTTAAAGTATAAAAATAAACTTGAAAAAATAGTAAACAAAAAACTATTACCAACATATTCTTTTTGGAGAATGTATACTAACAATGCAGATCTAAAAAAACATGTTGATAGAGAATCTTGTGAAATAAGTGTTACAGTTAATATTTCAAACGATGGCACAAAGTGGCCTATATTTATGAATAATAAAGCTTTTAATTTATCTCCAGGTGATGCAGCTATTTATTTAGGGTGTGAAGTAGAACATTGGAGAGAGAAATTTAAAGGAGATTATAATGCACAAGTCTTCTTACATTATGTTGATGCATTTGGAAAAAATAAAAACTTATTTATGGATAAAAGAAATTTTTGGGGGGGTAGTCGATAATGAAATTTAAACAATACAAAGACGGGTCTTGCGATATAATATTTGAAGATAGTGAAGTTGAAATTATTAAGAATAATAAAAAAATGCATTTGTCTGATGAAACTTTAAGACATTTTGGAAATACTCTTGTAAAAATTGTAGCTGATTGGAATATTGTATTAAGAGAAGATCTACAAAAAAAACAGACTGAACCAGATCAAATTATTAGAGGGGAAAAACCAAAAGATGATAGTTGAAAACAATTTTATTTACAATAAAGATTTTGTAAAAATTTTTTACAATATTACTCAAGAACAATTCCCTTGGTATATGTATAAACATTTAGATAGTTTTAAATTAACACATCATCTTGTAAAGAACGTTAATAATGAAAGAATAAGTAGTTCACATGTTCCTAATATTTTAGCACCCATACTTAAAAAGATAGGAGCCTCTAAAATAAATTGGGCTAAACTTGAATGTTGTTTAAAAACAAAAGAGATTGTAGAATACAATTCCTTCGAACCTACAGATGAATCAAATCAAAATTTTATAGGTATATTATTTATGAATACTAATAATAGTTATATACAAATGGTAGGAGGAACCAAAATACAAGCTAAAGAAAACAAATTTGTATGTTTTAAAAAAACTACACCTTACTTTGAAACTTCTCACACAGATGTGGACAAAAAAATTGTCTTAACATTAGAGTATTCTATATAATTATAAGATTTAGTATTATAGAAAACATAGATCAAAAATGATATAATATCGAATGCCTTTAACAAATGTACAAATACAACCAGGATTTAATAAACAAGTAACTCAAACAGGTGCAGAGGGTCAATGGACTGACGGTGACTTTGTTAGGTTTAGGTACGGCCTACCTGAAAAGATTGGTGGTTGGTCACAAATAACTTCTAATACTTTACTAGGTAAGGTAACAACTCAATTAGTATATGCAGATTTAGATGGTAATATCTATGCCGCACTAGGTACAAACAGAACTTTAATAATATTTTATGAAGATGTGTTCTATGATATAACACCTCTGGATGCCGCTATTACCGGTGCTACTTTTACAACAGTAAACACTAGTCCAACAGTGACTGTTAATAAAGCTGCTCACGGATTATCAGTAGGTGATTTATTTACATTTACCTCAGTAACAGTTCCTGTAGGAGCTGGTTATTCAATTTCAGATTTTACTACAAATACTTTTCAAGTAATTACTGCTCCTACTGTAGATACTTTTACAATTACTATGGCATCTAATGCAGGTACTTCAGTTGCTGCAAGTGGAGCTGCAACAATCAACCCATATATAAAACCAGGTCCCCTTACACAAAGCTATGGTTATGGATGGGGTGCTAGTACTTGGGGTGGAGCTTCAGGTGTGCTTGGTACACTCAACGGAAGTTTAGCAGACGATACGGCAGGAACAGGAGGTACAGGTACAAGTATAACTCTTACATCGACTGCTGGTTTTCCAACTTCAGGAACAATAAAAGTTGGAGCAGAATTTATAACCTACACGGGTATATCTACAAATGACTTAACAGGTATTACTAGAGATGCAGGAGGAACTAGATCTGCACACAGTTCAGGAGCTGGTGTTGAGTATTATATTGGATGGGGGAATTCAGCATTATCTTCTACTACACAACTTGATCCTGCAACTTGGTCTCTTGACCACTTTGGACAAAAATTAGTGTGTACAATAAAAAACGGAAAAACCTTTGAGTGGGATCCGTTATCAGTTTCTACAAGTGCTCTTCAAACTAGAGCTTCAGTTATTTCCGGTGCACCAACTAGATCTGTGATGACTCTTGTTTCAGAAAGAGATAGACATTTAATTATATTAGGTACAGAAACTACTATTGGAAATGCTAACACACAAGACAAAATGTTTATAAGATTTTCTGATCAAGAAAATTTATCTGATTATCAACCCACTTCAATAAATACTGCAGGAACTTTTAGAATAGACTCTGGTGTAAAAATAGTTGGTGCAGCTAAAGCAAAAGACTATATTTTAATAGTCACAGATACTTCTGCGTATGTAATGCAATTTGTAGGGCCTCCTTTTACTTTCTCTATAAGACAAGTAGGGAGTAATTGTGGATTAATTGGCCAACACGCATTAAAATATGTTAATGGTAGAATGTGGTGGATGGGTCAAGCTGGTGGTTTTTTTGTGTATGACGGTACAGTAAAATCAGTTCCATGTTTAGTTGAGGATTTTGTATTTACAGATAAAGGAGATAACTTAGGTATAAATTATAACTCTGGAGAGCAAGTTGTTGCAGGGTTAAATCATTTGTATGAAGAATTAATGTGGTTTTACCCTAAAGCAGGTTCTACTGAAAATGATAGAGTTGTGACTTATAACTATACCGAAAACACTTGGACTACCGGCACTTTGGATAGAACAAGTTGGCATGATGCTACCTTGTATAATAATCCTTACGCATCTAAATTTAATACATCTGGTTTGCCTACTTTTCCGACTGTTCAAGGAATAACAAATGTGAATGGAGCATCTACATATTACGCTCATGAAATAGGAAATAATGAAGTTGACTTCAACGGTTCAAAAACAGCTATACCAGCATTTATACAATCGGGAGACTTTAATCTAGGTGATGGTGAAGTATTTATGAGTATGCGAAGGTTTATTCCAGATTTTAAATTACTTACAGGTAATTGCCAGATAACTTTAAATTTAAGAAATTATTCTACAAATGCCTCAGCATCCTCGCCTCTCGGACCTTTCACTGTTACAGGTACAACTGATAAGGTAGATACAAGAGCTAGAGCTAGAGCTGCAAATTTAAAAATAGCCAATACTTCAACTGATGAAAATTGGAGGTATGGAACCTTTAGAGCAGATATTCAACCAGATGGTATGAGATAATGGCTAGAGTTGATATTGTTATACCAGAGCCAACTTCAGAATATACTGAAGAAAACCAAAGACAAGTAACTCAGTCTTTACGAACGATGCAAGATAAGTTAAACACTTCTTATCAACAAGAACTTAAAAATGAACAGGATGCTTTTAATTATTTTTTATCATGACAATACGATATAAAAATCAAGGTTTCAAACAAGCTAGCACAGGTAAAACTACAGTATTTACTTGTCCTAGCGATGCAACAGTAATTGTAAAAAGCGTTTATTGTGCTAACAGTGATGCTTCTTCAGCTATTTTAGTAAACATGAATTTAGTGGACTCTTCTGATTCAAGCACAGAGTTTGAATTTTTCAGAGACGATGTACCGGCAAAATCACAACTTAATGCTGCACCTCAAGGATTAAATTTAGAAGCGGGTGATGCAATTACAGTGCAAGCAGCTACAGGAAGTAATACAATTCAAGGAGCAATAAATTATGCACTAATAGATAGATCTCAAGAAAATGGCTAAAGTTAAATTTACACATTTTATACCAAGAGATAAACCTAAAAAAAGAGGCCCACGAAAACATAAAAAATCTTTAAATAAAAATGAAAAGCGTCAAAAACGAACACGAAGATATAAAGGCCAAGGAAAAGGCTAAAAGAAATGGGACTTCAAATTGACCTTCTACCAGACTTTGTAAAAAAAATAAAAGATAATAAAACTTGTTTTGTTAAAAAATTTACAACATTTGAAAAAATATATGATTTTAATTCTTTACTAGATTACATTGAAAAAAATGATCCACATATAAATCCAAAAAACAATGGAGATTTTTTTAAAGCAGTGTTTCAATTAAAACAATTAGAAGATCAATTTGATGATTTTAAATTTTATCAAAATTTTTTAAGAGAAGTATTTAAATACAAAGTACATGAAAAAGATGGTTGTGATGTTTTTTTTAGTTTTAAAAGTGGTTCGGGTAATAGTCATATTGATGAAGAGGATGTTTTTATAATAGGTTTAAATGGTAAAACTTTATATAAAGTTTTTGAAGATTCAACAAAATATTATGAAATTGATAAGGGTGATATGATATTTATACCTAAAGGCACACCACACAAAGTTATAAGTCTGTCTTCAAGAATTATATTATCAGTCGGTTTTTTTGGAAAGAATGATTGACTATTACCAATCGATAGATTAAATTTATAGTATGAGTGATTTAAAAAAAATACCTGCAGAGGCTAAAGAAATCGTAAAGAACAAAAGAACGGGAAAAGTATATGATAGCAAAGCTGATTTTGATGCTGATGTTGTTGATCCCAATACTGATACTACTGTGGATGATTTTAGACAAGACCTTGAAATTAAAGTTACTAAAGTTTCTATGGAGTCGTTGACCAAAAAATAAAGATTTTTGTGAGAATAGTTTCTATAAATATATCTCATCATCCATCTATTTGTATTTACGAAAATAAAAAAGTTACACATTTTTATAATGAAGAAAGATATACTCTTCAAAAAAATTATGTTCCAGACGAAAACACAGATGTCTATCAATCAATATTGCAGAAATTAAATTTTAAACCAGATTTTGTTTGTTATACTTCTTATGGTAGAAATTATTCTTACATAAATTGTAGTGATCAAAAAATAATAAACGCATTACAAAAACAATTAGATAATCCTCCATATTACTTTGATGAAAAAGAACATCATATTTATCATGCTGTTTCATCTTTTTATTTTAGTAATTTTAATGAAGCTGCAGCTATAATTGTTGACGGTGGTGGTGCATGTAAGTTTCATATTCCGTATCAAGAAATAGAATCAATTTATTTAATAAATAATAAAAACGTTACACCTTTTTTTAAACATAGCACTTGTTACAGGGGCAATGAAGAAATATCAAAAGACACACCTTCAGTTGGTTTATTTAAATATGTTAATGGTTTTTTAAATAAATTTACGAATGAAACTAAAGGTGGTTTATCATTTACAAAAGCATGTGGCAAAATAGGGTATGAAGAGGATGGTGAAAACTCGGGTAAGGTCATGGGTTTATCTTCTTATGGTTATAGTAATAAAAAATACGACCTCGATTATGACAAAGTAAATATTGCAAAAGATGTGCAAGAAAAAACTTTTAAAGAAACATGTGAATTAATTAACATGATAAAAAACAAAACAAATAATATTTTACTGTCAGGTGGTTACTTTTTAAACTGTTCTAATAATTTTAAATATGTTAAGAAATACCCACAATTAAATTTTTTTGTAGATCCAATACCTCATGATGCGGGTACATCAATTGGTGCTGCAGTGTATTATGATAATTATAGAAACTAAAGAAAAAGCAGTAGATATATTATTAGAACAAAAACCATTAGTTATCTTTCAAAATGAAAGTGAATGGGGACCTAGAGCTTTAGGAAATCGTTCTATTTTATTTGATCCTAGAAATCCTGAAGCTAAAAATATTGTTAATAAATTTAAAAAAAGAGAATGGTGGAGACCATTAGCAGGGACTATATTATTAGAATATGCACATGATTATTTTGATTTAGGTTCTTTGAAAGAAAGCCCATACATGTCATTTGCAGTTTATGCAAAAGAAAAAGCAATTAAAGAAGTTCCTTCTATAGTACATGTTGATAATACTTGTAGAATACAAACTTTAAAAAAAATTGATAATCAAAATTACTATGATTTAATCGAGATGTTTTTTAAAAAAACAAATGTGCCTATGCTATTAAACACGTCTTTTAACTTAGCAGGTTTTCCTATTGTAGAAAATCAAGAATTTTTAGAATGGACAGTAAATAACTCTGAATTCAAACATGTTTACAAACCGTAACCTATGAAGTATAAGAACTCAATGAAACCCAGAGGTGCTACTGAAATTCAATTAGAAATGCTTAACAAGTACGTTCCAAAAGAACTTTTAGATAAGGCACAAATATGCACTTCTATTCCAGGTAAAGTCCCACTAGATCCAAATAAAATAAATATATTATGGCAAAAAAATTCTTGGGATCAGCCAAACCTTCAAAGTTTTTTTAGGAACAAAGACAGGCATAATGAATATGACTGGTATGTTTTTAATTCACATTGGTGTTTTGAAAAATTTAGATATTTTTTTCAAATACCAGAGGATAAATCTATAGTTATTAAAAATGGGGTAAGTCATTTTCCAAAAAGAAAAATTTATAAAAAAGACGAACCTATAAAAATAATACACCATTGCACACCCTGGAGAGGACTAAATGTTTTATTATATGCCATGCAAATAATTCAAAATAAAAATATAACACTAGATGTTTACAGCTCTAATGAGATATATGGTAGTGAGTTTGCTAATAATGCTAATAAAGATATGCATCCATTGTTTGAACAAGCTAAAAAATTACCAAACGTTAATTACATCGGATATAAACCTAATGAATATATATTAGAACATATGACAGATTATGATTTATTTGTATACCCATCTATATTTGAAGAAACATTTTGTGCTTCAGCTCTAGAAGCTTTGGCATCTGGCCTTCATGTTATAACAACAAATTTTGGTGCGTTACCTGAAACTTGTGCAGAGTGGCCTGTTTATGTTAACTATACAAAAAATCTTGAGTTGTTGGCAGGTAGTGTGGCAGGAGCAATTGATATATGTGCTCAATATTTACATACAGATTTAATTCAAAACCATTTAGATGAACAACAAAAATACTATAAGAAATTTTATAGTTGGGAAAAAAAAGGAATTGAATGGGCAAACTTTTTGAAAGGAGCTATAAGTGTCAAACAATAAATATATAAATGAAGATACATATCAAACATTACAAGAAGTAAGTATTGAAACTCAATCAGATTATGAGAAAGCGATTGAACCTTTGTGGAAAGACAAAGTAGACCAATTTAAAAATGTTGAATTATTTGTTGCAACTCCAGTTCATAGTGAAGTATCTATACATTACACACAAGCTTTAATAGAGTTTCAACGAGAATGTTTTAAAAAAAAATTAAAAGTTTCTTTTCACTTAATAAAATCATCTTTAGTTACACAAGGTAGAAACTTATCAGTAGCTGGATTTTTAGAGTCTAAAGCAACACATTTATTATTTATAGATTCAGATATATACTTTCAAGCTAAGTCTATATTTACCATGCTTGAAGCTAACAAAGATATTATTTCTGTTCCTTACCCTTTGAAGACTTTAATGTGGGATAAAGCATTTAAAAAAATGCAACAAGGTCAGATAAAATCTCCTGATGATATAAGACGTGCGCTTCATACATATCCAATGAAAGTACCTGATCCAAATAACATAAATTTAAGTAAAGGTATTATAGAGGTTACTGATTCACCAACTGGATGCATGCTTATAAAAAAAGAAGTTATTTTAAAAATGATTGAAAAATACCCGGACAAAGAAATTGTACAAAAAACTGTGATCAATGGTAAGTATGTTAATAAACCAAATATGTGGAATTTTTTTGACACATTACACGACCCAAAAGAAAAGACTTATAATGGAGAAGATTTTGCTTTCTGTAAGTTATGGAGAGACTTAGGTGGTAAATGTTATGCCTATGTTAATGACGCAATAGTTCATATAGGAGAGCATCAATATCAAGGCAAGTTTTACGATGAGTTGAAATCTTCTAAGTAAAATGGTAGTATATGCTATTATTAGGAAAATAGACTATGGATCCATTTACAATAGCGTTAGCCACATTTGGTGTACAAAAACTTAGAGGTAAATCTACAAAAAGAGCATTAAGAGATGCTGCCCTTTTGGGTGGTGGAGCATATGCTTTTGGAGCGGCAGCAGGACAAGGTATGATTCCTGGTGTTACTGCAGGACAAGGTATAGGTAGTATTGGTCAAGGTTCACCGTTTAGTGGTATACAAGGTTTATTAGGACAAAAAGCTGTAACACAAGCAGAGGCAACAAAAGCTTTAGGAAAAGAAGCTACAAAAGAACAAATAGCTGCAGCTACAAAAGAAGGTAAAGGTTTCTTAGGAATGGATACAGGAACCAAATTAATTACTGCTTCAACATTACTTCCATTATTAGGTGGAGAAGATGAAGGTGATGGTGGAATGGATGGATATAGAAAAGAAGATTATGATAAAGCTTACGCAGCAGAATCTGCTAAACTAAAAGGTGGTTTTGAACCAGCACAAAACACAAGACCAACTAGAGCTGAAACTTATGGGTCAAATATGTTTTATGCTAACCAAGGTGGATTAGCCACTGCAATTAAAAAATTTAATACAGGTGGTGTTAATTATCTACCCTCTAAAACAGACCATAATGAAAACGATTACAATAATTATGTAAGAGCTGAAGGTTATGTAGAAGATGGTGCAGGTAATGGTGATAAGGATGAAGACACCATGCTAGCTCAATTAGCTGACGGAGAATTTGTATCAAGAGCAGACGCTGTTCTTGGAGCAGGTATATTATCTGGTGGTGATCCAAAAAGTTATAAAAGCATGAGAAAAGCAGGTGCTGATTTCTTTTATGATCAACAAAAAAAATTAAAAAGAATTTATGATTTAGTCGATGCAAGCAGAAAAGATAATTAAAAACGATATTGAAATACTACCAATCATAGCTTCAAAGGTAGAAGATATTTGGTCTTTAGTTCATTTTATGATTGCAGAGGCATTGGTTTATAGTGGACGTTATGCTGAACCAGAAGATATTAAACAACTTTTATTATCAGGAGATAATCAATTGTTTTTAATATTTGGTTCTGAAGAAGGAGATACTAATAAAGTTTATGGTGTTGTAACAACAAGAATATTTGAAAACCCAAACTTTAAAGAGTTACAAGGTTTAATATGTACAGGAAAAAAAATGAATTTATGGGAAGAAAAATTAATAAATACTTTAGAAACTTTTGCTAAAGTAAATGATTGTAAAAAATTTAAGGCTTACATGAGACCTGGATATAAAAAAGTTATGTCAAAGTATGGTTACAAACAAAGACATATTGAATTTGAAAAGGAGTTAAACTAATGAGTATTTTTGGCGGTGGCGGCGGTGGCGGTGGCGGCGGCACAGGAACACAAACTAGTATTGCAAGAGAAGCACCAGGAGTTGAAGCTAGAAAATTAGCTTTATATGATGAAGCTGCTAACTTAGCTAAGAATCCAATAAATCTTCCAGGTATTCAAGTAGCACCAATTAGTGCTTTAGAAAAAGCAGGTATTACACAAGCAGGACAAACAGGTGTTGGTGCAGGCACTGTTACGTCTGGTATTGGATCTATACAAACAGGTATGGCAAACCCAAACATAGGACAGTTTTTAAATCCTTATCAACAATACGTTACAAATGAAATTGGAAGACAAGGAATGATTGCGCAAAATCAACTAAACGCATCATCTATAGATGCAGGTGCATTTGGAGGTGGAAGACAAGGTGTACAACAAGCAGAATTACAAAATAGAACTTTGCAAGCTATGGGTCAAGCACAAGCACAAGGTTTTCAAACTGCTTTAGGCGCAGCTCAAACTCAAAGACAACAACAACTTGCAGGTGGTCAAATGCTAGGTCAATTAGGTGCACAACAACAAGCAATGAGTCTTGCAGATATTAATGCTCAGATGCAAGCAGGTGCAGTACAGAGAGGTATTGGACAACAGGCATTAGACGCTCAAAGACAAACACAATTACAAAAACAATATGAACCATACCAAAGAGTTGAATTCTTAAAAGGTATTATGACTAATTTACCTACTACACAAAGTAGTGTTACAGCAACCACGGCTCCTGGCTCTAATCCAATAGCACAAGCAGCAGGTTCAGGTTTAAGTGCATATGCCGCTTATAACATGATGCAACCGAGATAGTTATGGATAAAGTATTAACAAGAAAAATGTTTAAAGCTAGATACTTCAAATCTTTGAAGCCTACTATAAAACATTATCAAACAGGTGGACTAAGTTCACTTACTCCTAAAGAAAAAGCTATTTATGCAATGACATTAGCAGGTCCTTTACTTCAAGCAAAAGGTTCTGGAGTAGGTAATGCTATAAGTGCTTTAGGAGAAGGAGTATCAAAATTACCTGCAACAATAATTGCATTAGAGAAAGCTAAACCTAAAAAGGCTGCAAGACTAATGACTACTGAAGAATTAAAAGCAGCTAAATTACCACCAGGAACTTCTGCTCAAGTAGATGCCGAAGGTAAGATTAATGTTATTAGTAAACCAAGTGCAGATGCTTTAAAGAGTGCTAGAGGTGCAAAAGAAATTAAAGCTATTTTAGGGGATGTTGCAAAAGGTTATGTGGAATTAGGAAAACCAGTTGGTCCTTTATCATATAGACAAATAGCACCTATAACAAATTTATTGGGAACTGAAAATGCAAAAAAGTATGCAGTCTTAAAAGCAGATATTCAAAAAACTACTTCGTTTTTAGGTAAAGCAATTTCTGGAGCTGCAGTATCTGAACAAGAAGCAACAAGACTTAAAGCTATGATTCCACAATTAGGCGATACGGAAGTTACATTTGAAGGAAAGATGGAAGCTTTAAATAAATATATGAATCAAACTATTGCGCTAGCCGAAGACCAAGATGCAACTTTTGAAGATGCTATGAACATAATGGATAGATCAGGTGCAACCGAAGCAATTACTTTTAATCTAGCACAAGATATTAAATTTAAAAGAGTAGGTGATACAATAGATCTTACAGGAGCACCCTAATGGCTGACATAGTAGTATCAGGACAAAAATTTAAAATTGAAGGCGAGCAACCAACTGCAAAAGAACAATTAGCTATTGATACTTTTTTAGGGGCTAGAAATTTTGAAGATGAACAAACAGGATCATCTATATTAGATAATGATGAATTTCTTATTAAGCCTGAAGATGTTTTAAACGAAGCACAAAAAGGTAAGTACAATCAAGACACAGAAAGTTTTTTATCCTCACCTAGTTTTATGAGAATAGCAACCGAGGTTGGTTTATCTATAGCTGGTGGTATAGCTGGAGCTGCAATGGCTCCTTTTTCTGGTGGGTCTTCATTAGCATTAACTGCCACATCTGCTGCAAGAATAGCTAGAATAGCAAGACCATTATTAAATATAAGCGCAGGCACAGTTGGTAAAATTGGAAGAGGTACATTAGGTGCTGCAGTTGGTGGTGGTACTGGTGCTGCAGTTGCACAATCATTTGACCCAAAAGAAAGTATCGTTAGAGAAGTAGCAAGAGGTACCTTACAGGGTGGCTTTGGTGAAGTCTTAGGTTTTGGTATGGCAGGTGGGTTATCTAAATTATATAACAAAGTTGCAACAGGAAGTGTTAATACCTTAAGAACTGCAAAAGCAGCTACAAAAGTTTTGGATAGGCAGAAAGATTTTTACCGTGCTTTAGGTCAAGTAAGATCTGGACAAATATCAAAAGAAGGAGTTGAAACATTAATAAAAGCAAATCCAGAATTATCAGATTTTCAAAAAGTTGCTTTAAGAAATAAAGAAAAAGGTGCAGAGATTTTAGCTCGACAAGAAAAAAAAATAGGTGGAGATTTTTTAGCACAAGTAGAGGCTGGTAGTATTACCCCAGCGATGTTGACTGAAAATGCTATAATTGATCAATTCCAAGCAATTGGAGAAGCATCATTGTTTGGTGCTGCAAGAATGAGAGCTGCATCAGGTGGAGCACGTGTTGGTTTAGTAGCAGGTATTGATGACCTTGTAGAAAATGCAGTTAAAGCTGTAGATGAGAATATATTAGATCCTCAAGGATTTGGTATTATGGTTAAAGATACTTTGGAAAATTCTCAAAAAATGTATCAAGGTATTTTAGCAAATGGTTATTCTAAATTAGGAAACGCAGTAAAAGAAACAGGTGTAGTTCCTATAAGAACTAATGGTCCTGGTAAAACAATGATATGGAATCCTCAGTTTCAAAAAACTATGCCAGAAGATTCGCTAGGAGTATTTTTAGGTAAACAATTAGATGAATTTAATTCTAGTAATTATCCAGGTCAATATGAAGAATCAGTAGAACTTATACAAAAAACTATGGGTGCAGTAAGACCTAATGCAACCTTTGGAGAACTAGCTGAAGCTTATAAAGGAATGGCAAGAGAAATGCCAAAAACACTTGAAGGCTCTAGAATGCAAGCTGAAGTTTTAAGAAGATTATCTGACTTAATGGAAAGAGCAGATCTTCCAAGTAATTTAAGAACTATGAGAAATGATTTGACAGAACTAACTAAAATGGGAAACAAAGCTTTTAATAATGGTATCTTTGCAAGTATTGCTAAGAAAAATGTTGGACAAGAACAGATATTTGACATGATTGTGAAAGCAAATAAAAAAAGTTTTACAGACGATTTTTTAGGGCAACTTAATGCTACGACAAAACAGGGTACAAGATTAATTCCTTTAGAAGAAGCTAAAAAAATTGAAGACGGAATAAGAGGACACTTCTTTAAAAAGTTTGTAGATAACACTACAAGATTTGATAACCAATATACTTACTTAGATGCAGGTAGGGCTAGAAAATTTGTACAAGATGATTATGGTTCTTTTATTAAGAAGGGAGGATTAATATCTGATGAACAAGCAAAAATGATGGATGAGTATGTAGATGCATTACGTTATGCTGAAGGTAAAATATTTAGACCAGGAACGGTAGGTAAAGGTAGAGGTACAATTTTTGTACAACTAAAAGAAGCTGGTGCAATTACACAAATGTCTCAAGGTTTATTTTTGTTTGGAGGAGCTACTGGTACTGTTGATTTAGGTACTGCAAGTGTTTTTGTATTAGGCCCTGCAGCATTAGCTAGAATGTTTTCTAATCCTAAATTAATGAAACTTGTTACTGAAGGTGTTAAGGGAACATCTACAAATAGTTTACAAGGGTATACTAGATTTATGAATCAATTAGGATCAGGTTTAGTTGGTAACAATATTATTTCTGAAGATCAGAATAATATGGTTCAAAGCAGTATTCAAGCTGATCAAGAAAAATTAAAGGCTATATTTAATGGAGATTTAAAAACAGTAAATGCAATACCAAATGAAATGGAAAATCCCGCTAATGCTGATGTAATACCAATAGATACAAATCAAGTTCCACAAACAGCTGAGCAAGCAGGTAACAGAACAACTGCTAATATTCCATTACCAAATGTCCAACCTTCTAATTTACCTTTGGGTGGACAACAATCAAACACAGAACTAGCCCAGGCCTTAAACCTTTTTAGTAAGGGAGGGATAGTCAGTGCCAAGAAAAGCTTCTAATAAAGATATACTTGCTCATCAAAGAATGGATGATCATGAGAAGTTATGTAGGATTATGCAGGAAGAAACTAATAAAAAAATAAGTGATGTACATAGAGATATCCATAGACTTGAAAAAATAATGATAGCCTCTACAGGTTTTTTAATGACAACTATGATTGGAATAATAGTTGCTCTTCTATTTAAAGTATTCTAAAAGACCTTGTGCGTCTTGTTAGAAAAAATAATTCATTTAGTATTACTGATTTAAAACTAGAAAAGAAATACGACTATGCAAAGTATACTCGAGACAATGACCTCGGCTCACGGCACTATAATGTTGGAGATATAAAAATACCATCGGTCACAACTATATTATCAGCTACACAATCAGAAGATAAGAAAGCAGGATTAGATGCTTGGCGTGAAAGAGTTGGTTATCAAGAAGCGCAAAGAATAACTACTCAAGCTGCAACTCGAGGAACTGAGATGCATTATGTATTAGAGAATTATATTGATGGTAAAGGATACATTAATCTATCACCAGACGGTGCCTTACCCCGACTCATGGCTCACGAAATTGTAGACAACCTAGGTAAGTTAAAAGAAGTATGGGGTAATGAAGTTAGTCTTGCTTATGAAGATAGATGGGCAGGTGCAACAGATGTAGTTGGTTTGTATGATGATCAACCTACAATCATTGACTTTAAACAATCTAATAAAATTAAAAGAGAACAATATGTAGAAGATTATTATTATCAAATCTGTGCATACTCCTTAGCACATAAGAAACAATATGGTCCTATAACACAAGGGTTAATATGTATCTGTACTAAAGATAAAGTTTATCAAGAATTTAAAATGAATGAGAATAAATTAAAAGAGTATGAAGAGAAATGGTTAGAAAGAGTAGAACGATATCATAAAACTAAAGCCACTTCTGAACCTGTTCCCCAAGAGTCTTAGCAGATAATTCAATTTTGTTTTCAAGATTGTGTAATACCATTTGATCAATAGTATCTCTACA
>Ga0181405_1000274_pt1 | contig 18114 bp, 27 predicted proteins | sample 28SPOviralmetaG_FD_130134 | JGI IMG/M metagenome (GOLD analysis project Ga0181405, IMG submission 130134) | Marine viral communities from the oligotrophic San Pedro Time Series (SPOT) site, San Pedro Channel, CA, USA - 28 SPOT_SRF_2011-11-29 | ecosystem: Environmental > Aquatic > Marine > Strait...
GAAGATTTTTTTAATCTAACTGAAAGAGAACGAAGAAACAGGATTAACACAATAGATAAACAGAAGCAAGAAGCAGATTATTTAGGAGTGTTAGCTTATGGTGAAGACAATTCTTTACTTGCTGGTTCTGCAGGATTAGTAGGTGCGTTAGCTACTCCTACAACATTAATACCTGGAGTTGGTTTTGCTAGATCAGGAGCAGTAGGTCTTGGAATTACGTCTGCTTTGTTTGGTGCTGAGTACGATTTGCTACAGCAATATGCTGACAAAGGAGATGTTGATCTTGGACAGTTATTAACTACTACTGCAGTAGCTGGTGGTGCTGGTTTAGGTTTAGGTTTTGCTGGAGAAAAATTAGTTAGATTAATTAGAGGAGGATCAGCAGGACAAACTGCTGCTGGTCTTAAAAAACTAACTGCTCAAAACAAAGCAGATGAAATACAAGACGCTTATTATAAAGCAATAGAACAAGATGTGCCTCTTAAAGATGTAGGTAAATTTGTTCAAGATGAATTAAACATGACACCTGAAGAGTTGGTTGAAGCAGTTAGTGCTGCTCCTAACAAACCTAAAGTACCTAAGAACAAAGCAGAAGCAGCAGAAGCTAGGAAAATAGCAGAGGCAGATATAAACGCAGAAACAATTCAAAGTGATGTTACTGTAAATAAATATATAACTCCTATTATAGAAGGTATTGGGAAAATAGATGCAAAGCTAGGATTAAACAATAGGTTAAAAAACAAAGTTAACAGTTACTTTTTTAATAGCTACTCGAAAGGTGTAGAAAGAATTAAAAATTCTGAACCTTTGTTAAAGGCTTATAAAAAATTACCTAAACATGCTAAAGAAGAGTTTGATAATTTACTGTTAAATGCTAACAAAAAAACTATAGGTTCTGCTCGTAAATTACTAGAGAAGTATATTCCTGATTCTGGTAAAGCATTTGATAATTACAAAGCTCAGATTAAAAATATGAGTGATGAGTTAGGTAAATACTATGACTTACCTGACAATCCTTTTTATATTCCTCGTGTTGTAGCAGACTTTGCAGGGTTAAATAAGTTTTTAAATAAAAACCCAGATGCTAAAGGAGCAGTAGAAAAAGCATTAGACTTTAGAGCTAAAGTATTAAAAGTAAATAAGTCTGAATTAAGCGCACAGGATAAAGAATTTATTACTACAAGTATTTTACGTGGTTTAAAAGTAGGAACAGATCCTAAAACTAAAAGACTTTACGCATCTAAAAGATCTAAGAATGCTCAACGAGAAACATTTTTAAGTGCTAGAAAAATACAAGTAGTAAATAAACAGATGCAGAAGTATTACGCAAACCCTCTTGAAGGTACGTTTAAGTATTTTATGGATGGTCAAAAGTTAATAGAAAAAAACAATTTCTTTAATACTGCAGGTAAGAATAAACATGCTCAACAGATAGCCAAAGGAAAATATGGTATAGATTTTGACAAGTCTAGTAGGAGTTTAATGAAAGAACTAGCTGATTCAGGTATGGATTCCAATACTGAAGTAGCATTAAAGTCATCACTAGAGGCTATCTTTGTAAACGCAGATAAGTCTATGTCTTCTGGCTGGGCTAGGAACTATAAGAATATTGTTAATGCTTCTTTGTTAGCTAACCCGTTATCTGCTCTTACTCAGTTAGCAGATGTATCAATGGCTGCTTGGCGTTACGGTATTAGAAATACTATAGATGGTCTATTAGGAAAAGAAGTAGACATTGTAAAGGATCTAAACATAGATCAGTTAATAATGGAAAACTTTTCTTCTGGTGTTGAGATTTCAAGAGCAGTAGATAAACTTTTAGGTTTATCTCAATTTAAAAGAATGGACAGAGTAGGTAAAACAGCTATAGTAAACGCTGCTTTTAGAAAAGCACAGAAGATGGCGTTAACTCCTAAAGGAAAAGCAAAGTTAAAGAAACAATATGGCACTGCTTTTGACGAAAACTTTGATGTATTTATTGATGACTTACAAAACAGAAAAATAACTTCTAGGACTAAAGAGTATTTGTTTAATGAGCTTGCTGAGTTTCAACCTATAACTCCTGCTCAGATGCCAGAGGCTTATTTAAAGTCAGACAATGGTAGGATAATGTGGACACTACAAAGTTTTACTCTTAAACAACTAAACTTAATTAGAAAAAATATTATAAATGAGTTTAGATATGGCAGTAAAAAAGAAGCTATAAAAAATGCTGCTACTTTTGCTATGCTTATACCACCAAGTAACATGGCTGTTGAGTATGGTAAGGAAAGAATACTAGGTAAAGACCCAGACTTAAAAGATGAACTTGTTCAAAGGTATGTTAACAATTCATTAAAAGTGTTTGGCTCTTCTGAGTTTGCTGTAAGTAAGCTAGGTAGTTCAGCAAAGTTTGGTGACTTTTTACTAGACAGTTTTGCTCCTCCTTTGGAAGTGTTTGATGGTATCTTAAAGACAGGAAGTAAAGCTATATTTGAGGGTGAGTTTGATGACGCGGTAGTAAAAGACCTACCAGTTGTAGGTAAGTTATTATATTTTTACGCAGGTAGTGGTTTAGAAAAGTGGCAAGACAGACAAGATCGTGAAAAAAACAAAGATAGAAGAGAAAGGTTTGGTAGATAATCATGGCTAGTGCTTTTGATAAGTATTTAAAAAAGTTAGGTGTTGGTAAAAAAGGTAAGTATCAGAAAGAGAGAGAAGCTAGTCCTGTTCTCTTAGCTATATCACAAAGAAGACAACCTACATATGATGAGATACAAGAACAAAAAAGAATAAACAGAGCAGAAGGTGTTGATCTTCCTTTGTATCAAGGTAAGTTAAAAGAAGGCGAGAGCTTAAAAAACATAGGTGGTATATCTTATGTGGTGGGTGGTAGTCAGGCTATGGACGAAGCTCTTACGCTTGACTCATCAGGAGATAGGTTTCCTATTCCAGGAACTCAGGCACAGGCATCTATGAACGCTTCTATTTCTCCTTTTAGTATTCCAGGAATGCAATCACAGACTCCTTTAGGTTTGTTTACTTCCTCTACTGCTCCTTCTGTTGTTGAAGAACCAATGTCTCCTGTTGTTGAAGAACCAATGTCTCCTGTTGTTGAAGAACCAAATATTGTAGCTGAAGATGACAGACTAGTTTCAGGAGGAATTGTAGGAGATGTGCTTCTTCCTGAAAGAGGAGAGCCAAGAGAGAAACCTCCTTTAGGATCTGAACAAACGTATAATCCAGAAGAAGAAGTGTTCGGGGGTATAGTTGGTAATGTACCTACTCCTCCAACTTCTATTGGAATAGTACAAACTGTTTTAGATAAAGCACAAGCTGCAAAAGATTATGCAGAGAGACAACATCAGTCTTATATAGAAAATATGAAAAAAAGAAGACAAGAGAGAGCGTCTCAGATGGTTATAGATATGGAAAATCAATTGATGCAACAAATGATGGAGAAGGAGGAAAGGCGAAAAGAACAAGAGAATTTACAAAAAGATTATATTGCTGTAGCAGATTTAGAAAGTCAAATACAAGCAGCTAACGATCAAATGGATAAGACAAACTTTTATTTACAACACAGTGGTTTGTTTGGTCAAAGGAGAAACAGTCCTTCTTACACTTCGGTAATTCCTCAGTCTTCTTTTGGTCCATCATCTACATATGCTCAACCTGAATATTATTCTGGTGATCCTTTTGAGATTAAACGGTTGTACGAATGATACAGGAGTAACGATGGCTGATGTAATAAACACAAGCACTTCTCAAATTATAAACGAAGAGGATTCTTTTAGTCCGTTTGGTAGTCCTCGTTTAGCTCCTGCTTTAATGCAGTCTATTGTTAAAGAAGAGGGCAGTGCTTTAGTTGACAACCCTAAAGATCCAGGAGGGGCTACAAAATTTGGCATTGCTTACAATTACAATAAGAAAGACTTAAAAAAGTATGGAATTAATAGTTCTTCTGAAATGGGTAAGCTGACAGAAGATCAAGCAAATGAGATATACACTACTAAATACTACGAGCCATCTAAAGCTGAACAGTTACCGTTTGAGGCTAAAGAGGCTTACATGAATAGTTATATAAACAGCCCTGATAAAGGTGTCAAAGCGTTACAAGAAACTGTTGGTACTTCTGCTGATGGTAAATTTGGAAAAAATACTGAGGCACAGATACAACAGTATCTAAAAACAAATTCTCCTGAGGATTTATCTTTAGGTATTAGACGCAACTACATAAAACAATTAATAAATTCTAAAGGTAAGAATAATAACTGGTCTAGTTTTGGTAACGGATGGGTCAATAGATATTTAGGTTTAAAAATTTCTCCTTTTGGAGAAACTGGAAATAGAATAAACTTAAACGATTTAAAAACAGAAGACGATGTGTTTAATACTATTGAATTAGTAACAGGAATTAAATTAAACTAAATGGAAAACTTTATCATCAACTTCTGGGAGATCATCTCAGGACTACTGTTCGTAGTGTTCTTAGCAATAACATGGAAGGCAGAGATTGGGGCGCGCATCTCAGTGTTAGAAGAGAAAGTACGCGCCCTGTTTGATTTAATTAATAGTAAGAAAGATTAATTACTTTTAATCTACTAAGTCTTGTTTTGGGTAATAAACTTCAACGTGGCAACCACAACTAGGGCAGCTAAGATTACTGACGATTAAAAAGTTTTCTCCACGAGGGTCTTGGTCTTCGTCTAAGTCATCGTCACCACCCCAGATTAATTCGTGATTGCAATGCCAACAGTTCATATCTCACAAGCTCCTGCTGTACAAGCCAGTGTCTGCGCTCCTTCCACGTTGTCATCAATCTCTATGAGGCTGTTCCACTCAATGCTCTTTGGCATCTTATGAAGAAGTTCTTTATACTCCTCCTCGGTACACTCTTCATAGGGTGCTTGCTTGTATGTCCCACCATCATACGGCAGGAAGCTAACACCACTGACATCATCGAAGTTCTTCCAGATCCATGAACCTACTTCAGGCCACTCATGCTCCTCAACAGAGATAGTGACTGAAGGCTTATGCTCACACCAGTGCTTCTGATACATCAACCACAACTCTAAGTGTTCAATAGCTGTGATGTCCTCACGCAGTAGCGCACCATCAGGTGACTTCTTAGGAAAACTAAACACAGTAGTAGACTCTGGTCGTAGCACACAGTCCTCGGACGGTATACCTTGCTCAGTCATGAACGTGGACAGAGGATCTTTCTTATCGCCTCGTACCCTGCGGACATAATACTTACTATGTCTCGTATGAATCCCAGAGGCAGAGTCAACAAGCTGACTAACAGTGCCAGAAGGCTTAATACAAGTGATGGCAGCAGATACAGGAATATTAAGCTCAGTGGATAACTGTAAGTTTGTATCAACCGATATGTCTCTGAGTCCTTCAAGCATTGCCTTAGTTTTATCACTAGTTTCTCCCATGAGTTTGTTGTCTAGGATACCAGTTAGTGACACACCAAGTAACCTCTCAGCCTCAGTGTTCTTCTGCCACACCTTACGAAGATAAGGGAAGTGAGTCATCGTAGACTGATACGTTCCTAAGATAGTAGCCAACCTGACCTTACGTTCTAAGTCTTGCTTAGTATCTGTAGATCTAACTACTACCTCAGATAGGTTACAGAACTGATAAGGTCTAAGGATGATCTCTGAACATGGGTTAGTACCATACTCAAAGTCTGTATCCCTGCGTCCGTTCTTCTTAGCAGTAGCAACAGCAGCCTCACGATTAAAGATACCACGCTCACCACTGTGACTGTGGTACAAGCTAGTCCACTCGTTTAGGAACTGTCCTACGTCAGGCTTGGTAGCATACACAGCAGAGTTGTTAGCCAATGCACGTTGAGGGTTAGCCTCCCACCATTGACCTACCTTAGCGTGACGCATCTTGTCATCCTCTAAGTCAGACAGTGAGATCATAGCTGAACGTCTAACACCACCCACTACTACAACCTCAGCCACCTTACACATAATGTCGTGGCACTCTAGTGTGTTTAGCTTACGTCCTGCTGCACCTTTAAACCTAGTGATAACAAACTTAAACAACTCATGTAAAGGTTCTGGTCCACTAGCTCTACCACCAAACGTCTTGAGTCTAGCACCTGCAGGTCTAACCTTGCTTGTATCCCACTGAGGTATCTCACCAGAGTACAGCAAAGCAATGACCTGACGCAATGACTTAGCCCAACCTTCCTTGCTATCAGGTACAACAATAGTTGTGTCAGAATCAAACAGCTTGTCAGGTATCTCAGGTAGCTTGTCAACGTACTTATGTTCAACACTAAACCCTACACCAGTACCACATAGTAGGATGTACATAGCCTCATCGAACGCCTTAGGATCATCAACAGGCATGTAGCTACAGTTGTAACCTGCTGTGTTGTCCCTATCGAGTGCCTTACCAGCAGCCATGATAGCTCTCATAGAAGGTACAACCTCCAGGTTCTTGATAGCCTCACGCATCTCTGAGTCTGTCTCCATAGGCATGACATGGTTGTGCTTAGTCTCCAGATGATTCTTCATGAAGTCCATGTACCTATCAACTGTTTCAAACCAATCTTCTCTACGTCCTTCTGCTTCTACGAATCTGCAATACCTGCTCTTCGCAATATACTCTTGATAAAAATCCATCAGTCTATTTCCTTTATAAGTTTATCGTAATTATCTTCTACTAAATCTTCAAATCTATTTAGTATATCAGATGAATTGAGGTCGAGTAGTTCTAGTACATCGACCTCATCCAACATGCTAAGTTTTTCTATGAGTTCAGAAATCGTTAGGTTCACGCTCGTTCTCCATATCTTCGTTAGTCATTACAACCAACGCAGCATACCCACTTATGTCATGCCATGAATCATTAAGAAGATAGTTTCCATTGAGAATCCTAGCCATCTTATTAGCAATCATGTCTAAACTTTCACGAGCATACTGTGGCATGTTATAATAGTTAGGTGATTGTCTCATCACTGCCTTGATGTCCTGACTAATCTGACCTACCACTTTGTACTGTCCGTACTGTCCTTCTCTTGCTGCTAGTGTATCTTTAATCTCCATACTGTTTCCTTAAATAGTTAATCGACACAGGCATCTCGTCAAAGCTACCATCGTTTACTTCGTTCAGCATCCAGACACCAGACCAACTACCATTAGTCTGAGGAGTTAGATAGTCCTCGTCATGTTGATAGAAGATACCAGCAAAGATACCAGTGATGCCAGCACCATCAGCCTTTTTACTAAAGGAGATAGCTCTGTCTTGAACGTGTCCCATTATACACGACATGTGTTTCTTTTGCAAGAGAAGATTAGGATTACTTACAGGTCTACCCATCACACCAGATGTGAAGTAGTGGCTGTAAGCTATACCATTAACAATAGGTACATCAAGAAAGTCTTTTACATCCCAGTTATATTTCTTTAGATTGAAGTCATCATAGCCTATCAAACCTTCTAGCTTTCTATCAGACTCGATAGCTCTGTCGATACGCTGTTCATGATTACCTATTAGAAATATCTTCTTAGGTTTCCATACCTTCTTCTTGTTAACCTTCTGTTTCTTTTGCTCATCAATGATAGGCTTCATGAATACATCCATAGCTTTGTTACCTGCTTCGATGTCATCATTGTATGTCCTACCCTCAAACGCTTTCTTACCAATGTCATACACAGACAGGCTAGGCATGTCCCAGTGATCTCCTAAGTGGACAATCACATCAGGCTTAGTCTTAACTGCGTACTGACCTGCCCACTCTAAATGCTCAAACGAATGTCCAGGCTTACACTGTGTGTCAGGGATTACTAAATGTCTCATGCTGATCTCTCCAATAACTGTAAGTAATAGACCGCATCTACAACTACCAGAGGGTCTGACTTGTTTTGTTTTACTACCAACACAGGTTCTCTATCTTCAGGGCAGTTGTCTTTTGCCTGAGAATAGAAAGCATATAAAGCCATAGACTCTCTTGACTTACACTCAACAGATATCTTTAGCTTGTCACCTGCCAGTTGAGAGAACAAGATGTCCTCACCTCCAGCACCCATACTAGTAGACCTTACATCGTCTTTGGAAAAGGGAAAGAGTTCGAGGATCTGGTCTCTGAACCATTGCTGTAACTTTCTTCCTTTCGCTTTTGCACTTTGCGTTTTGATGTTGACCTCCCAATGTTTAGAAATTTATCTAACCTTACCTTCTTCATGCCAGTGATCCAGCCTTTAGGTATATGTATTCTAGCATTGGATTGATCGTGAGATATAGCAGCAGCTAAACAGATAGCTTCATCTGTTTCTTCTACCACAAATCCCACGCTTAGACAGGGATGCACTTCTGCTTTAGTGTTTGTTTCCCATCCTGCATCAGCTACAGCATCAACCCATTGGACATAACCTACTGTGAATTGCTTGGCGGTTTCCACAATTGCTTCTCTTGTCTTCTTATCCAAAGCAGCCTCGCTCTCTCGGTTAGTTTATCAATGTCGTTGTCGTAAGCAGATAGAACCTCGTCAAATAATTGTTGTTCACCTTCGCAGTCTTGTAGTATCTTGGTGGCTTTTTTAATACCTATACCTTTAAGTCCTGGAATGTTATCAACACGATCACCAGTTAGTATCTGCGTATAAAAATTTCTTATACCATCTTCTTCCTTTACATAATATAATTCTTGTTTAACAAAGTTGTAGTGCCAACCGCGTAGCATGTCCAAGTCTTTATCAATAGACATGACACACGAACGATCTTCAGGCAGATCATAGACGGCAATGCCTATAGCATCGTCAGCTTCTTGACCTTCTACTAACTCAAAGCCCCACTTGCTAGTGAGATACTCACGAAGTGTATCATAATGCACAGGCTTTCTAGCCTTAGCCCTGTTACCTTTGTAAGTAATCTCAGTAGCTATGTCTTGTCTGTAATTTGTCTTCCCTGTTATGAAACCAAAGTAAGCCTCGACACCTTCAACGCTTAGTAGGTTGTCGATAAAGTGTCCCATCCTAGAGATGGCAAACTTCTCCTCTTCTGGATCATCAACGGAGAACCCTATCCTGTAGACTAGGATGTCCCCATCAATGAGGGCTGTTACATCCTGCATTGATGGGGCTTTCATTACAAGGCTTCCTCTAAGTTATCATCAAGAGCTTCACCATCAGCCTCATACACAATCAAGTCAGTGATGACTAGCTTATTGATACCTGCGGATACACCTGCCTTACCTTTGAACTGATAAGCATATGGTTTAATCCACGCTACTCCCTTTGATCCATTACCTACCTTACCTGCTACGCCTGAACCGTCTGGCATCTCAGTCTTGATAGGAAACTTCTTAGACTTAGCTACAATATAGAAGCCTTTATCTTCCTTGCGCTTCACTTGAATACCTTGATCCTCTAGTGCAGCAACTGCACCATCAGATAGGTTACACAAATCAACCTGATACTTCTCAGACATCTGGTTGGGTGTATCAAGGAAAGCCCACATGATATCAGCTTTTACCTTTATTGCTCTTAGATCTTGCATTGTACTTCTCCTTAGTGTGTTGCTGCCCAATTAGATCCTACTTTATACTCGCCATCGAGTGGACAACGTAGCCCTAGTGCGAGTCCTGCTTCCTGAATTGCCTGTATGCCAGCTTGACCTACAGATTCTGAAAGTTCTTTTGTCGTTTCTATCTGCCATTCATCATGAACATTAGCTACAAACGAGGTGTCCATTATACCACATTTTATCTTAGATTGCAAGAGTATCAAAGACTTTTTCATCACGATACTACCTGCTGCTTGCAACAAAGTATTGAGTGCAGAGTGTTGATGACGTACCTGTAGCTTACGTCCATCGAGTCCTGGTAACCACCCACGTTTAGCTAGTCTGCTGACCTTGTTCTTAAGGGCAGACAGTGCAGGTGTGTTGTCTAAGAAGCTGGCTATTAATGAAGCACCTTCAGCCTCACCACCTCCCACAATGCTACCAATCTTAGCAGGACCAGCACCATACAAGAAGGCGTAGATGAAAGTCTTTGCTTGATCTCTATCATTAAGACCAGCACTAATCATGTTCTTTGTATGGATGTCACCCTCTAGTATCTCTCGTGTGTACTCATCGTCACGCATGTAGTGTGCAAGCATACGTAACTCCAAGCCAGAAGCATCTATCCCTACAAGTACATTACCATCCTCTACTGTCCAACACTCACGACACTCTTTACCAAACGGATTACCTACCCTCGGAACCTGTGCCAGATTAGGTTTGCTGTGAGTCATCCTACCTGTCACCGCTCCGTTGGTGATGATCTTACAATGAACCCTGTCGTTGTTATCTGCATGGTCAATCCATGATTCAACCTGAGCCAACCGTTTCTGTAACAGTAAGTATTCTGCAATGAGTCTAGCTTCAGGTAAGTCAATAGCTTGTAATACTTTCTCATCTACAATCACCGATCCTTTCTCTGTGTGTTTAGTTGGCTTCCAACCCATGACCATTAGACGTTCTGCTATCTGCTTACGTGATCCAGGATTGAACACTTCTACTTTATCCTTAAGTCTTTTACCTGTCTTCTCACTAAACCTTACAGTTACAACAGGTCTGAAAACTTCTTGTAGTTCTTCCTCAATTTCGTGTAGTCTTTTCCTCCAACCTGCCAGAAGGAACAACGCTTTCTTAACATCAAGTTTAAATCCTTTCTCTTCTTGTTGTTTAACGATAGAAGCGACATCATGTTCGATATCCAATGAGTCACCCCATACCAGTAGATCATTGCTAAGACGTTTATATAGTGTCTCGGTAACAGCCACATCCTGTTTGCAATAGCTGACCATCTCTTCTGTAAGCCCACCATCAAAGTCTTTAAAGTCATCCTTGTAGTTTCCTAGTCTTTGACCCCAAGCTCTGAGAGAGTGTCCTCCCTCCTTGTGTGGGCTCAGTAGTCTTGACATGACTAGCGTGTCTGCCATTTTGTGATGCTCCGTATTGATACCCCACACTTTTTGTAGCACAGGCTGATCGAACCCTATGATATTGTGTCCTATCAACGTGCTTTTTTCTGTTAGGTATTCTGCTAATTGATCTTTCTTTTCCCATACTATTACCTCCTTAGTTGTTAAGTCTTTAGTGACAGCACACCAGATATGAGTGGCTGTGCTGTTAGTCTCTATGTCAATGATGATTGATCTCATAGTACATCTTCCTCTTCGTCTTTACGTTCTACCATTCTACCAGAATCTAGGTCATAAAGCAAGCGACACGCAGGACCAGTGAGTCCAGAGAATCTGTTCTTGAGTACACGTACATGAGTGGTGTGTCTCTCAAGTGGATCATCATCCTGACCATTACGTTCCAGCCCAATCACTAGGTCTGATAGCTGTGCGATAGAACCAGAGCCACGTAATTGTGACAAAGATGTGGCAGCACCTTCCTCATGTCCCTTACCATCAGGTCTCTTGAGATGTGACACAACGAACAATGAGATACCACACTCAGCCACAAGCATACGTAGCTTAGTCATGATCTCGTCGATAGACTTACGCTCATCACCTGACCCCTGTGCTGACACGACTATGGATACGTGATCCAAAAACACAAACTTACATCCCAAACCTTTAGCGAGAAAGCGAACTCGACTCAGGATATTATCAATACTCGTTGATCCAAAGTGATCGAACAAGAACATACGACCTGTGCCTAGCGTAGCATCGAACGACTGACGCAACTCATCAGTACTGTACTCTACATCAGGTAGGTGCAAGGGTTTGTTAGCATGAAGTGACATGATAGAACGTGCTGTCTTGTTGGTTGATTCCTCCAAGAACATCAGCCCTATGTTGTGGTCTGTGTTGTTAAGCACATGCCACACTAACTCTCTCACGAACTGTGACTTACCTAGTCCTGACCCTGCTGTGATAGTCACAAGCTCCTCACGTATACCATACGACAGCTTGTTCAGACCCATGAATGGGTAGTCAACAACGCTCTTCTCGACAGGCTTAGATACGCTTTCCCATAGTGTAGATCCATCAATGATACCGTCTGGCACATAGCGTTCGGACTGCCACCACTTCTCAAAGAATAACTTCTCATCTCCTCGACTCAAGTAATCGCAAGCATCCTTGAACTCAGACGTACACTTGAAGACCTTGATCTTAGATCCAAAGACATCAGCTATCTGCTTCGATGCTTCCTGTCCTTGAGTGTCGTTGTCCATGAACACAACGATAGAGTCAAAGCTATCAAGCCATTCATAGTTCTTACGTATGTCTACACCTGCTGACCCTGCTCCATTCCTGATTGATACGACAGGATACTTAGACCCTAGCATCTGGTAGCAAGCAAGAGCATCCATCTCGCCCTCAACTACAGTTACGTACTTACCTCCTTTGTTAAACAACTGCTGTCCAAACAGACCTCCGTCTCTCCAATCACCTACGGTAGAGAACTTCTTATCTGATATGCTTCTCTTCTTGTAAGCTACTACCTCGTTCTCCTTGTGGTAGGGAAACCAGTAGTTGCTACTGTCTTGAACAACGCCATACTTCTCACACGTTGTTTTGGTTATGCCTCGATCAACGATAGTCTTAGAGACTGCGTTGTCTTCTGGTTCTGACATCTTAGTAGAATGGAGTGTCATCTTGTTCCTTTGTGGTTGATTGTTGTCACCTATCCAATGCCTAGTCTTACATGAGAAACAATACGTTGAGTTCTCGTAGTAAGTCAAAGCATCTGACGAGCCACAGTCATTACATGGTTGATGTGTTTTTATTTTATTCATAATAAATAATAATTTATAATATAATTAGTAATAACTTAAACAACTAAGTCATAGTTTAGCATACTTTTTTTAATCTGTCAAGTTTTTCTTGTATTGATCTGACTGCAAGAAGAACTGAATAGCATACCCTCGTTTGTTAAAAGCAGACTGTAACCTATCGACAATGAAGTCAATAGGATACTCGTCTCCTTCTATTGAGTTAACTAAATCAGACAGTAACCCTTCATGATACGCCTCCTCTTGAGCTACTGTCATCTCGTACTCGTGTCCATCTTGATCGTAGTATTCGTCATCCATTTTTACTTCTCCTTTAGTGGTCATCAACAATGATACCTTCTATACTATAGAACATGTCTGCTGTGTTCTTGCTGTCAAGCTCATCAGGGTACTGCGTGTCTGACTCATGCAGATAGTTTAGATTACCTACTACATTTAGATCGACAGACTTAGAACAATCTAAACACAGGTCAATAAACTCTTCTGATGATTCAGTTTTCATACTACTCTCGTAGTTGTTTAACACCTTGTTACATGCGTTGCATCTCATTAGCCTTCTCCGATTTCGTAATTAAAAGTTAACGCTTTCCATGAGTGAGGGTATAGTCTAGCACACTCCTCATGTATACGCAATGCTACCTGCATAGTTTCTTTTTGTGCATCATCTCCTGTGCGTAGACTACACACACGCGAGAAAGCAAACAGACTACCAGACCAATACCATTCAGTCATCATAGACTGTGGTAGTACAGCCCTAGCTTGCTCCTCACACACGCCCAAACCAAGCAACTGATTGTATGCCATCGTGCATTTGTCGTGTACCTCATCTAACATACTCGTGGCGTGGCTGTCATGCTCTAGCTTACCACCAGACCCTTGCTTCTTGTCCTCTGTGGCTTGTCTCCAGCCTCCTGACGGACGCCAATACTCAGGGGCATACCTGACATACCTCCGACTGATTTCATTCCAACACAGCCCCACCTGATGCTTCCCAAGCTGACGCGCTACAAAGATAGGTGCCTTGATTCTGAACTGAACAAAGCAATGTGCGAAGGGTGACCAATGGTTGTACTTAGCTAAGTATTTTATCAACCCATAGTCGCCTTGCTCTACCTTCATGTGTTGCTTGTTGAAGCTGACACGAGCAGCATTTACCACAGTCAAGTCGCTGCCCATGTGATCCAGTAACTTAACCTCCATCATACTATCCCCCTCGGAGGTGCGTCACCCTCATCACAACGTGGTTGTAACTCTTCTGCATTCTCCTGAACAACAACGCATTCCCACTCAAAGAAATCATCAAACGATCCATCCTCTGCAAGTGCTATTGCATCGTCATAACTCTCAGCCTGTACCTCTTTGGTATACAATAGTTCAACATATAATTTATAACTCTTCATCTTATAACCTCCTCAGTAATAGTATATGAACGTTTAACAACCTGATACTCATCATTAGAACCCTTGAACATCTCGTCATGGGCTAAGTCTCTTAGAAATTTAATAGCTTCTTCCTCCTCATCAAAAGTTAATACTGCCTCGATACCTCCATCCTTTTTTGTAACCTTGATAACATACTCATTAGTAACTACCTTCATACCCTACCTCCAATCAATCCAGATATTAAATAATAACAGATCCACACATAACATGCAAGACCCAACCATAACCAACGCTCTAATTTACTCATGCTCTACCCCTATTATATCTCATACACTTATTCGACAACGCTGATAGCCCTGTCCCAATACAACCTGTTGACCTCTGACTTTGGCATAACTTCCATGCCTATCTCCATAAGTAAGATCTCTTCCTCTGTCATGCCCTCTGTGAGGTCGTCATAAGCCTCACACGCCCTTACCTCCTCCTCATAGAATGTACCCCTATGCCCAACCCATACAACGTAACCTCCGGCTTCCTCAGTAGCCTCATTAAAGATTGCATCTCCGTAATCATAACTCATATCATAAGCCCTTTAATAAAATAGTGAACAACAAATACCACACACACGCACAAGATAGCATCCATAAAAAATCTTTAATCATAACTCCATCTCCTTCGATACAATGGTTGTCTTATCTACCCTTAACCGTTGGCAATTCAGTTTATCAGCTTCAATTAACCCATCAAGAAAAGCAAACATTTCTTTCCCACTGCTGACTCTATGATAAATATATTTTGAATTTAAAGTTAATTGCCATCCATTTTGATAATTTAGTTCTAACTCTTTGTCAAAATCAAAACCTAACAGTCCGTTAACTTCATTTAATTTTCTAAATAACTTTTGTTTGTTCATTGTGTTACCTCCAACCACAAAACATCTGCTATTTTGTCATGTGTATCATGCCAATCAATATCATTCATGCGATAGCATACTGACTCCCAATTTAAAGATGGATTGTTCACCAAGTCAGGGTCAAAAGATTCTTTGTCCCACCAAGCTATCACTAAAGAATCATCCTCATCATAGTTGTTTTTTAACTGCTCAATAATCTCTTTTACTTTCATTGTGTTACCTCCTAGTAATTTATATTGGATTTAAGTTCCCACTTCTCGACAACAGGTGAGCCGTCATCTGCCTCATCTGTTACGACATGTGCCACAGTTTTCAGCACTCTAGCATATCGCCACCCACTCATACCGCATACACCTTTACCACCTACCCATACCCTATGCGGATAGTTCTCTGCCATGCTCCTAGAGTACTCATCTACCTCATCATTGAGAGAGTACTCGAAGTGATTAGAATTCTCTCTTAAAATAAATCTACCTATTGGTTGCTCGGTGTGCGTGTAATAAGTCATTGTGTTACCTCCATGTAGGTTGTTGAATGTTAATAGTATACCCTAACTTCTCAGCTATTTCAAGCGTCTCAGGTGTAAGCGTTGTCTTGTTAGTAAGCTGGGCGAACAACTCCGCCCTCTTACATGCCGGATAGTACAGCGTCCGCCCGTATACATCTTTTGATTTGATTGTTAATTCCATTTTTATTTCTCCTTCTGTCCTGTCTTTACCTGTATTTTTTCAACTGCCTCTGTTGTAAGTGATAAGCACCCGCCATGCCATCCAGTAATGCGAGCATCTCTTTTGCGCTCACTCGGTGGTATTCAATGTGAGAACCATTCTTACTTGTCAACTGCCACCCTCCGTAATTACTATTGTGATTTAACTGCAATGATGCATCGAACATTTCATTAACTCTTTCAAGTCTGTTCTGTAATCTTCTTGTCGTAACTCTCATTTTTATATCTCCTAAGATTTGATTGTGATTTCCATTAGTTCCACCTCTCATTCTTTACTGACTCCTCGACATCAAATCCTATCGCATTGAGACAGTCAGAAACTATTTCTATCTGGTTGAAAGAGTCCACCAGTTTACCCCTTGTATTCACATCAAACGATGTGTGCAAGTACAGGTCTCCTGTGTCTTCATCTACCGCCCACATTTCAAGGTGCGACTCTGTTGTACTCTCCTCTATTGTTATTTGATACGACTCCCTGTTGCCATCAGTAAACCAAAGCAAGTTCCATTCGATAGAGTCAGGTGTCACGATTTTCTTTTTAATAACTACCTCTGCTTTTGTCATTAATATTTCTCCTATAGTTTTTTTGACTAATACTGTCTCCCGACAGTTTCGGGCATTAGCCCTCATCAGTTAGCCTACCAGTAAGTTTTGAGCCTTTGATTAATGAATGCTTGAGACACCTTGTACCCTACATCCTTACCCCCTAGATATTGATTGATATGGCGTGACGTGGTGGGTGAGTAGTGATCCATAGTTCGGAACGCTCCATCATCATCCCACCCTGCTACGGGTGTTTCATAGCTGAATAAAACCCTTATACCACTATCAAGGGTTAACTCTGTCATGTTAGCTTTAATCTGCTTGAGTTTAATCATGGTTATATTTCTCCTTATGCTTCTTCGGTTTGAGTGATATTAAATACTGTGAAATACTTGGGAACTTTTGCCGTCTTTAACTCTCCCGTTTTCTTGTCTCTCTTCTTGATCGTAACTACTCTCATCAGTCCAATACCTTTTTCTCCTTTTCTCACTTGACGCCCTGCCTCTTGGGCTTGTTTATAGGTTAAAAAGTGAGGGTCATCATAACCACTCATGGATAAAGCCATAAAGTTTTTGCCTGTGTATGGTTGTTTCGTTAAGTAATTTAACATAATTTATTTCTCCTTTTTGGTTATTAGATATGCTTCATATACTACAAATTTTGGTGCTTTGCCTCTGTATTTCTTATCAATCCAATCATTGTAAACCCCATCAACTAAACATGCAACATGATTTATTGAGCCATGAAACCTCACGTAATATGTCCCCTTGTTGTATTTCTGGGCGAATTGGTTAGCGTTCAGCCCTACTGTTCTAAGCCTTCCACTTCTTGTTACCTCTAGACTACTGTTATATATTCGATTAGAGCTATAACCAAACGCTTTTAGTGCTTCATGTTGTGTTGGATAACCTGCCCCATGCCTAAACTCTCGCCCATGCTTTGCTAGTTTACGTTGGCAACGCTTGAACGAATAACCCGTTACAGTTGCTAGTGCGTTGACTGTACAAAAACCAGCGTCTCCCAGCTTGCAACCTATGTTTTTTAGCAACAAATAATCTTGCATTGTAAAACCTCCTTTTGTTAATGCGTTCAACGCTCTATGATCTAAAACGTTAAAGGCATTAGCCTCACACTCCAACGAATTTCTAAGGGCTTTCAGTCTCTCAAGCGTTCGCGCCCCTGTGTTATTGTGCAAGGCTGGTTGCCTTACTGTGTTACATCCGCTAAGTGGTGGTGGTGCTAGCATGTTCCAATGGGGCCGAGGCATCCAATACCTGCTACTTCACTATGAGCGGTCTGCCATCGTAAACCCTAGCACCCAAAAAGCAAGAGACCCACTATGTGATCCGGACAGTGAAAACCAATTTTTAACTCGGCTCTAGATCATTGCGCCTCGGCGCGATCCCTGTCTGACTCTTACCCCTTATCAGTGCTAGTGCTCCGATGAGTTGATGAGGTTATTTTGCCACAGTCACCGAAAGTGTCAACCCCTTTTTGAAATTTTTTTAGATCAGTTTGGAATATAGCATATAACCAAAAGGCATAAGGGATATACCATATATATACTCGGATAGGTGGTAGTGGGTGGTGCTAAGTCATTGATTTTAAAGGCTTTTGACGATCGGGTCATAGGGTAGGTTACCCCCTGCCGAGACGCTCCAACGCTGTGACGGGCCTCTAAGAGCCTCTGAGAGGGTATCGTCTAATGATACGTTATATCATATCATAAATAGATTCTATTAATGATACGTTATATCATATCATAAATAGATTCTATTAATGATACGTTATATCATATCATAAATAGA
>Ga0181405_1000278_pt1 | contig 18052 bp, 21 predicted proteins | sample 28SPOviralmetaG_FD_130134 | JGI IMG/M metagenome (GOLD analysis project Ga0181405, IMG submission 130134) | Marine viral communities from the oligotrophic San Pedro Time Series (SPOT) site, San Pedro Channel, CA, USA - 28 SPOT_SRF_2011-11-29 | ecosystem: Environmental > Aquatic > Marine > Strait...
GTATACCAAAATCCTCATATTGTTTTAACACAGCAAAAATTAAAACTGGTGGTTCTATGGCAGTTCAATGTGCCGCCTTGGGCATATTAAACTTTGGTGGTATACAAGATTCTCATGAGTTTTTATTTCCGGAAACTGCTACAAATGATTTGGATGAGTTGGAATTGATTTTTGAAAAAATACATAATGATACTGATTTAAGAGAAAGGATAATAAAAAGCGCTTTTGATAAAGCTGTTGATAACTATTCTCATGAATCGGTTAAGAAAAAATTTATTGAGGCTGTTAATGAATAATGTATTAATTTGTGGTTACAGAGATTGGGCATATGATTTATATTTTAATGTCGAGCGATGTGTTACTGAGAATTGTGTTTATGTAGATGACAAAGATATGCTTGATATAATGATAGATGAATATGAGCCAACCATGATATTCTTCATAGGTTGGAGTTGGATTATTAAAGATGATATAATAAACAACTATACTTGTATTTGTCTACATCCATCGCCATTACCAAAATACAGAGGTGGTTCACCAATACAACATCAAATAATTGCTGGTGAAAAAACAAGTGCTGTTACTTTATTTGAAATGGATGAGGGTATTGATACTGGTGATATTTTATATCAAAAAGAATTTAGTCTTGATGGGGATTTAAAAGATATTTATAAAAGAATCGGTGACATAGGAACTGATGGGGTTATAGGTATATTGGAAGATGGTTATCAAAATCAAACTAAACAAAACGAAAAAGATGCTACTACTTACAAAAGAAGAAAGCCATCTATGAGTGAAATAAAAATAGAAGATATTAATAATTTTACTTCAAGTCAATTACATGACAAAATAAGATCATTACAGGATCCATATCCTAATGCTTTCATAACTTGTAAGGATGGTACTAAACTTTATATAACAGGAACTCATCATGAATAAAAAATTAATATTGTCACCTCATGTTGATGATGATGTTCTTGGATGTGGTGGAATTTTAGATTCCAATTCTTTAGTTTTATATTGTGGTTTAGATGAAACTGGTATAAAAGATAGACCAAGTGAGCAGACAAGATTAAAAGAGATAAATGATGTAATTAAAATAACAGATCATAAATATAAAATATTAGATAATTTAGTAAATAGATATAAAAAACATGATTTGATTGGTGAATTTGAGAGGGTGATAAATGATTATAAACCAGATGAAATTTATCTACCACATCCATCTTACAATCAAGATCATGTAGAGGTCTATGAATCATCGATGGTTGCTTTAAGACCACATGATTTGAATCATTTTGTAAAAAAAGTTTTTGTTTACGAACAACCACATATGTTGTTTTGGGATAATAATGGAGTTGAATTTAAACCTAATTATTTTGTTCCGATAGATATTGAGAAAAAGATAAGAGTTTACACACTTATGAAATCTCAGGTTAGAAGTTTTAGAAGTCCAGACCATATCAAAGCTATTGGTAAATTAAGAGGTGGACAGAGTAGTTGTGATTATGCAGAAGCATTTAAGATATTGAGGTGGGTTTATGAAAAATAAAAAGATTATGATAATAGGTGGAACTGGTGCTTTAGGAAAAACTTTAATACGAAGATATAATGGTGATAATGATATATTAGTTTTTTCAAGAGATGAGCACAAACAGGTTAAGCTTAAAAATATGTTTGATGGTGTAAAATATCAAATTGGTGATGTGAAAGACAAAGATAGTTTATCACAAGCAATAAATGAATATAAACCAGATGTTGTCATTAACACGGCTGCTTTAAAACATGTGCCAATATGTGAAGAAAATCCATATGAGAGTGTCAAGACAAATATAATAGGTCATAGAAATTTAATTGATTGTGTACAATTAGGAAATCATCAGATAGAAACTTTAATATTTATTTCAACTGATAAGGCTTGTAAACCAATTAATGTTTATGGTATGTGTAAAGCGATATCAGAAAGATTATACATTGATTATGCTAATAAACAAGATAAGGTAAAGGTAGTTTTATGTAGATACGGTAATGTATTAGAATCAACAGGTTCGGTCATCCCTTTCTTTAAAAAACTATTAGAACAAGGAAACACAACTCTGCCAATTACTGATAAGAGAATGACTAGATTTACCATAACATTGGATGAGTCTGTGGAATTAATTGATTGGGCTTATAATCATAAAAACTCCCATGGTACTATTACTGTTCCTAAATTAAAATCAATGTTTATAACTGATTTAGCTAAAGTATTGGGTGAAAAGTATGGCAAAGACAAAATTAAATTGGATTTTGTTGGTATTCGACCAGGCGAAAAACTACATGAGGAAATGGTAAGTTTAGAAGAATCATTGAGGTCAATAGAATCTGATAAATATTTTATGATAACAGATAATGTCATACATAATGAAGTTTCTTCCTTTTCATCCGACAAAACGGTAATTTCTTTGGAAGAGATAGAACCATTTTTAATTGAAAAAGGGGTTATATAAATGAAAGTGTTGATATTAGGGCACACAGGTATGTTAGGTAATACTGTATGGGATTATTTAACAAGAAAAACTGATTTCATAGTTTCTAAAATAGATGGTAGATGGCCTGATGATGATTTTTTGACAAAAATTGTAAATGCTGATGTGGATTATGTTATCAATTGTATCGGTGCTATACCACAGAGGACAGATGATTTTGTAATTAATTATGATTTACCGATATGGTTAGACAAAAACTTAGAGTGTAGAGTAATACATCCAGGCACAGATTGTGAAGAGAACAATGATCACTATGGAGTTTCAAAACTTAATGCTTCAGACTATATTAAAATTGAAGGGAATAAAACTAAAATAATTAAAACATCTATAATAGGACATGAATTAAATAGTTCAAATAGCTTATTAGATTGGTTTTTAAATAGTGAAGGTAGTGTATCAGGATATACTCAGGCTTATTGGAATGGTAATACCACATTGGAGTGGTCTTTATTTTGTGAAGATTTGATGTTGAAATGGGACAAATATGAAGTTGAAAATGTAATAAGCACAGATTGTATTTCCAAGTATCAACTATTAAAAAAGATATCAAAGGTTTATAATAAAAAAATAACTATATTAAAAAACGATAGTGTAGTTGCTAATAAATGCTTAAAGGGTGATTTCAGAGAGTCAATTGATACTCAGTTAAGGGATTTAAAAGAGTTTTACAAAAAATGAAAGTTGGATTTGTAGTCACGGTACATTGGTCAATAAAAATTAGACCAAAAGCTAATTTGTTAATTAAGAGATTTTTAGATTCTTTGTTTGCTTTTTGTTATTCAGATTTTAATGTGTATGTGGTGGACAATCAATCAGAATTTAGTTTAAAGGAAGCAATCCATACCTTTTATCCGTATGAAAAAACAAAGTATATTCGTATAGATAATCAAAAGGAAAAGGGTTTGACAGGAGCTTGGAATGTTGGATTAAATGCTGCTTATAATGAAGGTTGTGATATATTGATAAATTGTAACGATGATCTGTGGTTTAATGAAACCATAAATGCATTTATTGATTTTATAGAATCGGACAATAACGAAGATTCTATTTATGGTCCTTTAACAAATGGAGTGTTGAGTTCTTTACAAAAGAGTGATCGTCCAATAGCAAGAGTTGATAGATTTCCTATGGTTGAAGGTAAATGTCTTAGTGGATTTTTCTTTGGACTTACAAAAAAACATTATAACAAATTTTGTTTTAAAAAAGATGAGTATTTTAATAAAGATAATAAACACAATGGTGGCGATGGAAAATGGGGTGGTCAAGAAGGTCAATGGATTCAAGATGCATCAAAGGGTTTGATTGCGACATTAGTTGGTGATTGTTTTATTCACCACGATAAAATTAGAGACTGGCGAGTGGGTAAAAGATTAGATGAAGCGGGTAATTTATAAGATGAATATTCTTATTACTGGTGTTGCTGGGTTATTAGGAAGTAGATTTGCTGATTGGATATTAGACAACACGAATCATCATGTAATAGGTATAGATGATTTAAGTGGTGGTTACATCGAAAATGTAAATTCGGCTGTTGAATTTCATAAACTAAATTTATACTCTGATGATATTGAATTTATCTTTGAGGATACTCCAATAGATTTAGTCTATCATTTTGCTGCTTACGCTGCTGAGGGATTAAGCCCTTTTATTAGAAAATATAATTATTCCAGCAATCTCTTATCTACATCAAATGTCATAAATGCTTGTATTAATTATAAAGTTAAAAGGTTAATCTTTACCTCTAGTATGGCTGTTTATGGTAATGGTAATCCACCATTTGATGAGAATGATTTGCCAAATCCCATTGATCCATATGGTGTAGCTAAATATGCTTGTGAAATGGATATAAAAATTGCCGGAGAACAACATGGGTTAGATTGGTCGATAATTAGACCACATAATGTGTATGGCATAAAACAAAATATATGGGATAGGTATAGAAATGTTTTGGGTATTTGGATGTATCAATATATGAATGGTGAACCAATGTCAATATTTGGTGATGGAAAGCAAACCAGAGCATTTACATTTATAGACGATGTTTTAGAACCAATGTGGAAAGTTGGAAATCAAACTAATTGTTCAAATGAAATAATAAATTTAGGTGGCACCAAATATTATACTATAAATGAAGCTAATGAAACAATGCGTGAGGTATTTAATGGTGGAGAATATGTGCGTCGTGAGGCTAGACATGAGGTAAAACAGGCTCATCCAACTTGGAAAAAGTCAGTTGAGTTATTGAATTATGAGGATAAAACTTCACTATATGATGGTTTAAAAATAATGTGGAATTGGGTACAGAAACAACCTCAGAGGGATAGATTCCATTGGGGTGAATATGAGATTGAAAAGGGAATTTATAAGGTTTGGAAGAAATGAGAATATTGATAACGGGTGGAAATGGTGTATTAGGAAAAAACATAATTCCTTTATTAGAAAAAGAACATGAAGTTATCGCTCCGTTCCATTCAGAGAAACATTATTTTGTCATGGATGTGAAAAATGAAAATCATGTTAATTATTTTTTAACCCATCAAGATTATAGCCCTAATTTGGTAATTCATTGTGCAGCTGCACATGGACAGGCTTATGGAGAAAAAAATCCTAAAGAAGTAATAGAGACTAATGTTTTGGGTTCTTTAAATTTAACTTTAGGTTGTATGAGTAGAAATATAAGATTAGTTTATATATCCACATCACATGTATTTGATGGTGAAACTGGTAATTACAAGTCAAGTGATCCCATAAATCCAATTAGTAAATATGCTAAAAGTAAAGCAGCTGCTGAACTTGTGACTAGAATATATGACAATTCATTATCAATTAGAACTGATTTTTTTGATATAAATTTTCCCTTTGAACATGCTTATGAAGACAAATGGTCATCAAAAGAATATATTGATATATTGGCACCGAGGATAGTTGAAAAGTGTTTGAGTGATGAAACTGGAGTGTGTCATGTTAGTGGAAAAAGAAGCACATTTTATGACATGGCTATAAAGAGAAATCCAAATGTAAAAAAGGGTAAAAGAGACCATAACCATTTAAAGGATACTTCACTTATATGAAAAATCTAAAAACTATATTTGATCCCAAATCTAAAATATTAGCTAATGTAGATAGGGTAGTTGAGTTCATTGAAACGGAAAACACATCACCCGTGTTGATTGAGGTTGACCCGAGTAATGCATGTAATCACGCTTGTAGTTTCTGTTTATCTTCATATATTCATTTTGATAAATACAAAGGTACTGAGACATTTTCAAGAGCATTGATGCCACGGAATATGTTGATGGACTTATGTAAAGATTTTGTAGATATGAAAGTTAGGGCTGTAAATTGGACTGGTGGTGGAGAACCAACTCTGAACAAACACCTGAAAGAAGCAATTCAGTATTGTGGTAAAAATGGAATTAAGATGGGTATGTTTACCAATGGAACTTTATTTGATAAACATGATTTATTTGATACTTTGGTTGATCATATGACATGGGTTAGAATATCAGTTGATTGTGGAACAGAGGAAACATATAATAATGTAAGGATACCAAAGGGTGGCGCTGATTGGAATAAAATGTTATTTAATGTAAATAAATTAATTGAAGTAAATAAATCTAAAGGAAATAAAATAGATATTGGAGTTGGATTTGTAATTTCACCTGATACCTATCATGAGATAGTTGATTTTGCCAAAGCATTTAAAAAAATGGATTTAAAATATTGTCAATACAAGCCTGAAATTATTATTAGAGAAGATGGTGGTCAGCAAAGAGAAATTGAATTTTGGAAAGATAAGGTTCAGCCTTTGTTAGATGAATCTAAAATAATATTGGGTGATAAATTTCAAGTAAATGGTTATAAGTTTGAAGATTTAGCTATGGATAGAGAAAATTTTGGTAGAAACTATAAAAAATGTTTGGGTTCACAAATATCTCCGTGTGTTGGTGCTGATGGACATGTTTATGTTTGTACCAACCATAGAGGTTGGAAAGAATACAGTTATGGTTGTTTATATGATGGTAAATCATTTAAAGAAATATGGAATGACATTAAAACTAAAAGAAAAGTAATGCACCAAATTGAAGAAGTTGAGTGTTTTTCAAATTGTACAAAATTATGCAAACCTCATGAGAGTAATAAAGCTGTATGGGAGATATGGCAAAATATAAAGAATGTTAGTGAGGAAGAAAAGAAATTGTATATTGAATCTTTGTTAGATAAACAAAAAGAAATGTTACCTAACATTGAGCATGCGGAGTTTATATAATGAAAATAATAGCAATAACACCGATTGGTAAGAATGATTCTTTTGCAAACTTTATAATTGATGGTTTAAATAATTTAAATATTGATGTTATAGCTACAGATGAGGGTAATAATGTAATAAATACTTATAGTGATGATGAGGTAATAGAACATTCTAAAGATGCTGATTACATATTTGCTTTTTCTGCTAAACATACATATAATAATGTTTTAGAACCAAAGTATTATTTATTAGATAAAATAAACAGACCAGAGGTTACAGCATATTTAGATGGTAGTGAATATAATTACATGTATTGGCCTTATGGTGATAAACCTTATCATGTCAATAAAAAATTTTCGAAACTGAATGAGGATATTTATAAAAAATGTCATAAGTATTTTAAGATAGTTGTTTATGATCATCAACTTGAAAGAAAAAAATTAGTTCCATGTATGATTGGGATATCCAACCATTATGTTTCAAAGAAAACAAATATGGAAAAAGAGTATGAATTATATTGTAGTTTTGGTGGTAGAGCTGGACAAGCTGGAACAGGATTGAGACCTGAGGTTTATAATTATTGTTTAGAGATTAAAAATGCTTTACCTTATTTAAATTGTGTAGTTGGAGAAGGCTTTGATTTTGATAGGTATGTAGAAGTAATAAGAAAAAGTTATATTGCTATAAGTGGTTGGGGTGCTGAACAATGGTGTAGAAGAGATTTTGAGATAACTTCAAATGGAACTTGTTGTTTTATTGAAAAACCAACAATGGTATATCCAAACGCTTTTGTAGATGGGGAATCATGTGTTTATTATTCAACAATAGAGGAATTTAAAGATAAATTAGAATATTATTTAAACAATATTGATGAGTGTATTGAAATTGGAAAAAATGCTAAGTTGCATACAGAAAAATATCATACATCAGAATATAGGATTCAATATATTTTTGACAATATGAAAAAATAACTTGGTTGTTTGAGTAAAATGACTTATATTTATTAGTATACTAATTAGGTTATTACTATATGAAAAAGAATGTTATATTTTGGATTGGCGTAAAAAACGATCAATATGAAGAGAAATACGGTGGTTGGGAATGGATGGATATTAGCCGTAAGACTTGGGAGTATTGGTGTGAAAAACACGATGTTATATTCTTTCCAATGGAAAAACCAATAGATAAAGATTTAGTTAAGTACAGAATTAACTGGCAGAAATCAATATATTGTTTTGATCTATTAGATGAGGCTGGTATTGATTATGATCAGATATTCTTAGTTGATGCGACCTGTATGGCTAAATGGGATATGCCAAATGTATTTGAACTAACAGATCATAAGTTTACTGCTTGGAGAGAAAAGGATAACCTAAAATGGGTTTATGATAGCATAAAAGGTTATGAAGATTTCTTTTCATATAAATTAAACAAACACGATTACTTTAGTTCCGGTGTTATAATTTTTAACAAGTCACATAAGGATATATTCTTAGAGTTCAAGGATTTGTATCTTAATAATGTTGATGAGTTTGTTGAGCTACAAGATAAGATTGTTAGAAAGGGAACGGAACAAACTCCTTTGAACTATTGGTTACAAAAGAATAAAGTTGAAATGAATTTAGATTTACCATTCAGTTATAAGTTAACACATATACATCGTAAAGAAATGTTTAATCATAACTGGCAACTAAATGAAGATAAAACTCCATTTTTTATTAAACATGCTTATAATTGGGTTTTTAATGGAATACCTAAAGACCAACGAACTAATTTTATGAAAGACATTTGGAATTTGATTGGTAAAAATTATGAAGAGGATTTTATATTAAATATAATTGAAAATAAAAGTGAAAATAAAAGCACAACATCAAGAAAATTCAAAGAAGACATACTGAGAATATTTGGTAGTGGTTATAAGGATAAGACTTTATTGGAGCTTGGGAGTCATCAAGGAAATACAACTAGAGTTTATTCGGAGTGCTTCAAAAAAGTAATAGCAGTTGAAAGGGATGTGGTTAATTACGAGAAGACAAAAGAAAATTGTAGTGATGTGAATAATGTTGAGTTCATTAACATGGATGTTTACGACACAAATTTTAAAATACCAAATGCTGATGTTGTTCATGTGGATGCTGGACATACATTTCAAGAAGTCGTTTATGATATAGAGAGATTGACTAACCTATTGGATAAACCCACATTTATATTTGATGATTACGGGCATGAGGGTACAACGGTTAGAGATGCTATAAATTCTAAATTATCAGACGGCACTATCAAATTAATCACACATATTGGTGAAGATAAGGGTTTCGTTGCTGCAAATAATAAAACTTTTATAGGTAGAGAGGGAGTTATATGTGATGTTTAGTTATGCTGAATATAGAAACATAATTACATTGGTAAAAGAAAATTTACCTATAATGGATTTCTCAGAAGTAAATGATAAGGTTAACTCTTTTTGTGTTTTACGACATGATATAGAATTTTCAATAGATAGAGCATTAAAGATGGCTCGTATTGAGCATGATGACTTGGGAGTTCATTCTACTTACACCGTTCAGTTAAGAAATAATTCTTACAACGCTTTATCACAAAAGAACATCGAGGCTATAGGGGAGATAGAGGAGATGGGGCATTACATTGGGTTACATCAAAATCCACCATCGGATATTCCTGATGATCATTTGGTTGATTATATAATGAAGGATATAGAGACATTGGAACACTACTATGGGTTTGAGGTTGATAGATTTGCTTTTCACAGATGTGGTAGTAATCCAGGTATATTGGAAAAATATGTAGAGGTGCCTAATAAGATAAATTGTTATGCTAAAGAGTTCTTTCATTACTTTAGTGGTGATAAACCAGAGGAATTAAGAGTTCATTATCTAGCAGACTCAAACCATCAATGGAAGTACGGGCACCCATTTAACATTGACTATTGGGAATTACCACAGAAGATGCAGTTATTAACTCATCCATTTTCTTGGTCAGAAAGGGGTTACGATAACATTACCAATTTTACACAATTAATCAGAGAAAGAAACGGAGAGCTTCTATCTGATATGAATACTGAAACTAAAACTTTCCCAAAGGAATTACTGATATGAGTTTAAAAGAAAGAAAAGATGTAATCAATTATTTTGTAGACAAAAATAATTATAATTCTTATTTAGAAATTGGGTTGTATGGTGCACCGAGAACTTTTAATAATATAGGGTGTGAGATTAAAAATAGTGTTGATCCAAATCCAGCAGCAAATGCTGAGTATTGTACAACATCAGATGACTTCTTTAAAGATTTAGAAGAAGATTTACTAATGATACCACCTGATTTTAAATGGGATATAATTTTTATTGATGGTGATCATTATCACGAAACAGTTGACAGAGATGTCCCAAATGCACTAAATCATTTATCTGATAACGGCACCATTGTAATGCATGATTGTGCTTATGGAGATCAGACAAAAACAAGGTCAAATCCAAGAGGAACTGATGTTTGGAAATCTTGGGTGAGATTAAGATGTACCAGACCTGATTTAAAAATGAATGTTGTTAATATTGATTGGGGTGTTGGTGTGATTCAAAGAGGCACTCAAAAAGTTTGGGATAAGGATCCTTTAGAAAAATGTTTAACAAATGATTACTTTGTAAGTTTGATGGATGAAAATTCTGTTAATCCTTTGGACTCCTATTCTTTGTATTCAAACGGTCAATTTTTAACTGATATCGGTGAAGGTAAGATAGGGACATATATAGATGATGTTCATCCAAATTTAACAAGAACACATTTAATGCCGTTTATAACTAAGGAGAGGTTTTACGAAATATATGAGTAAATTAATTGCAATAATACCTGCTAGGGGTGGTAGCAAAGGTGTACCAGGAAAAAACATCAAGAAAATAAATCAGATACCTTTGTTAGCATATCCAATAATGGCTGCTCAAAGAAGTAAATTTATATCAGAAGTTTATGTGTCAACGGATGATGAAGAAATTAAAGATGTAGCATTAAGATATGATGCTGAGGTAATTGACAGACCATCTGAATTTGCTCAAGATAATTCATTGGATATAGATGTAATGAGACATGCGGTAGAACATTTAAATCACTATGTCGATGATATAGTTCATTTGAGGGCTACCACACCTATGGTGGATTGGGAAATATTAGACGATGCTATAGATTATTTTTTACAGAATGGTGATTGTACAGCATTAAGGTCTGCTCATGAAGCGCCTGAAACTGCTTATAAATCATTTAAGAAAGATGATGTATATTGGAGTGGGTTATTTAATGGTGAATTAGATGGTGACTATTATAATTTACCTAGACAATCTTTACCAAAGACATATAATCCAAATGGTTATGTTGATATAATAAGACCTAAACATTTTATGAATGATGACAATTTACATGGTGACAAAATGTTAGCCTACATTACACCATTTACTCATGATGTGGACACATTGAATGATTTTAAACTATTAGAGATGATATATGGTTAAAACTGAGAATAGACAAATTAAAGATTTTGTTTTTGATGTTGAATCTTATAGAGAGTTTAAACATAAATACGAGCCATCAAATATATGCGAAATGCCTATTAAGTGGCACAGAGCTAGAGATTTTAATATATATGATGATAAGGGAAATAAATGGATAGATATGACATCTGGTATATTTGTAACTAATTCTGGACACTCCAACCCATTTATAAGAAAAGCAATAAAAGATCAAATGTATAATGATTTAATGTTTGCTTATCAATACAATACCGATATAAGGAATGAATTTATTGAAAAACTATTAGAGATATCACCATCTCATTTTAGTAAGGTAGTGTTGTTAAATTCAGGTAGTGAGGCTACAGATGCCGCTTATCGTTTGATAAAACTATGGGGTAAGAAGAAGAATAAAAAATACATAGTTGTATTTACCGGCAATTATCATGGTAGGGTATTAGGTTCGGATTTGATGGGTGGTACATCTACTAGCACAGATTGGTGTAACTTAAAGGACAATGAATTATGGTTCTTACCTTTCCCAAAAGAGGGTGAGGAATTAGACTTAAACCATTTACCACCAATAAGTCAGATTGCATCTTTCTTTTTAGAAACCTATCAAGGTTGGGGTGCTTGGATGTATCCACAAAAGTACATAGATGATTTATATCAAATTTCAAGGGATAATGATATATTGTTTTGTTTTGATGAGGTTCAATCAGGTTTCTACAGAATGGGGGAGTTATACGGATACATGACATATGGAGATTATAAGCCTGATTTAATAACTTTAGGTAAGGGTTTGACATCATCATTACCTTTGTCGGCTGTGTTAAGCACCAAAGAAATAATTGATATAGATTCATCAGCGAATCTGAGTAGTACACATGCTGGAAATGCTTTATGTTGTGCTGCTGGTTTAGCTAATCTTGAATTTTTATCAGGTGATAAATTACAAAGAGGATTTAAGGAAAAAGTTGAATTGTTTGAAAGATTGAACAAAGACTTAGAACAAGAAGAGGGAGTCGAGGTTGTTAATGTCAAGGGTATGGTTTCTGCTATAATTGTCAAGGATGGTGATATGGGAAATTATGTGGCTGAAAATTGTCTTAAAAATGGTGTGCTTACCGTATGGACTAAACGAGAATCAATTAAATTAGGACCACCACTTACGATATCCGAATCTGCTATTATTGAATCCATGGGAGTCATCAGAGATTTTATTAGGAGTTACAATGCGTCCTGATTTACTACATGATATTGGTTTTGGTTATGATGTGGATGACTTTACTTTAAAACCAATAATTCTACGAGATGGTGATGAGGCTACCTTATGGGTTCATGAACCAACAGGACATGGAATACTGGCACCAGAGTTTTGGGTTGAGGAAGATTTTTATTCCGAGAAGTATAGGGATGAGTTTAGTGCCGATAGTGAGGGAGAGAGAAAAAAATCCGAGGAACACTTTCATATATACAAGGAGTTGAATGATAGACAGTTTAACCTATTTAAAGGTAGACTAACAAGTGAAACCAAATACTTGGAGATTGGTTGTGCTCACGGTGGTATTGTATCAAGGGTGAATGACTTTGGTGTAAAGGAGTGTCATGTGGTTGAGCCTAACATCAAAGATTCCGATTTTGTTAAGCACAAGAATCCAAGTGTTATGGTGTATAATTCAGTTTTAAATGATGCGGATTTACCAAAGGATTATTTTGATATTATTGTGGCATTTGATGTGGTTGAGCATGTGTTTAATCCAAAAGATTTTTTAAAAAAATGCTTTGATTTGTTAAATAAAAATGGTATATTAGTGGTAGCAATACCAAATCACGGTGATGTATTATTAACTAATTATGAGTGTGAAGAGTATCAAAAATTTTATTATCACAAGGCTCACATCAATTATTTCACACAACATTCAATTGTTGATCTATGTCAATCGGTTGGATTTGCTGGTTATGTTGATAGTTTTTTGGATTACTCATTTTTTAATCATGTTCATTGGCAACAAAACAACAAGCCTATGTCAAGTGCTGATAAAGCATTTGTAAGTGATGTAACAAAGGATGATGAGATTAATGAATTTTATAAACGAGTTGAAAGAGAGTATGAGGAATTGATAAATAGTAAAAAGTTAGGTGGTGCTCTGATATATACAGGAGTTAAAGAGAATGTTTAGTGTCAGACATGTTGGAATTACCGTTCAAGACATGGAAAAATCTCTTGAATTATATAGGGATTACTTTAGATTTCAAGTAGTATGGGACATGATAGAAGAAGGTAAGTTCATAGATGGATTATCAGGTATAGACAATATTGTGGTCAGAACGGTTAAGTTAAAGGATTTAAATGGTGGTATGGTTGAGTTATTGGAGTATGAATCCCACCCTAAACCATTGGAAACTCTAAGACCTATTGTTGATATTGGTGTTTCTCATTTTGCCATAACGGTTGATAATTTAGACGAGACTTATAGAGACTTATTAGATATGGAATTGATATTCAATGCAAAACCAGCCATCTCACCAGATGGTGGTGCTAAGGTTTGTTTTTGTAGAGATTTTGATGGGACTTTAATTGAATTAGTTGAGGTGTTGAGCTGATGTTTTCAGTAAAGGATAAGGTAATAATCGTAACTGGCTCAAGTGGTGGTAATGGTTCAGCTATTGTAGATGGTTTGAAAAAACTCGGTGCTGTGGTGCTAGGATATGATTTACCATATTGGGACATTACAAGTAATCTACATTTATATCAGTTAGTTGATCATGCATTGAATCATAGTGGTAAGATAGATGGATTGATAAATTGTGCTGGGATAACAAGAGGTAATGATATTTTTGAATACACGGATAATGATTGGGAAGACACATACAAGGTAAATTTAAAAGCACCGTTTAAGTTATCAAAAGAGGTTGCTAAACACATGAAAGAAAATGGTGGTTCAATCATCAATATAACAAGTTTAAATAGTGAGTTGGGATTTCCTAATAATCCTGCTTATGTGGCTATGAAAGGTGGATTGAAACAATTAACCAAGTCTCTTGCTGTTGATTTAGGTAAGTATAATATACGAGTCAACAATGTAGGACCAGGTTATATCAAAACCAATATGACTAAACAAGGTTGGAAAAACAATAGAAAGGAAATAGAAGATAGGACTATATTGGGTAGATGGGGAGAGCCAAAAGATTTAGTGGGAACTATGGTGTTCCTACTTTCATCAGCATCATCATACATTACAGGACAAGATATATATGTTGATGGTGGGTATTTAACTAAGGGGTTATAATAATGAGTTACATAATAGCAGAAATAGGTATTAATCATAATGGTGATATTAACTTGGCAAAAGAGTTAATTGATATGGCACACAATTCTGGTTGTGATGCTGTAAAATTTCAAAAACGAGATATTGAATCGGTTTATTCTACAGAGGAGTTGGATAAACCAAGAGAATCTCCGTGGGGAACGACAACACGAGAACAAAAAAATGGTATTGAATTTAATATAGATGAATACAAAGAACTAGAATCTTATAGTGAAGGATTAGGGTTAGATTTTATAGTTTCTTGTTGGGATTTAAAAAGTTTACAAGAGGTTGAAGACAATTTAAATGTCAAGTATCACAAGGTTGCTTCTGCTCTAGCAACAGATAGGGAGTTTTTAGAAACCCTACATTATACCGGCAAACCAATCATATTATCAACCGGTATGTGTACTGATGAGCAAGTTGATGCTGCGTTGGATATATTAAAACATACAAAATATGTACTGGCTTGTACCAGCACTTATCCAACAAAAGAAGAAGAGGTTAATTTAAATTACATAACCACTTTGAAAGAAAAGTATCCACATTTAAGTGTTGGATTTTCAAATCATTACAATGGACTGGTTGCTTGTATTGGTGCTAGTGCTTTAGGTGCTGAGTGTTTGGAGTTTCATATTACTAAAGATAGAACAATGTATGGTTCAGATCAAGTGGCATCCATTGAGAGTGTTAGCGAATTATTATTTAGTGTTCGTAAGATTGAAAAGATGTTAGGTGATGGTAAAAAAGTTGTTTATGATTCAGAAGTTCCAATTGCTGAAAAATTAAGAAAGGTGAGTGATACTATATGAAAACCATAACTTTATTGGCTAGAGGACAAAGTTCTCAGTTTATAGATGACTTGAACAAACCAGACTTTACTGTTATTGCTAATGAGTTTGGTAATGAATTAGAGGCTTATCCCAAAATAGCTGAGTACATAAAGGACTCTGAGATTCACATATGTTGTAATGGATGGCCTACTGAATTGGATTCATACAAAAGAATAAATTTTTTTGATGATTACAATGTCACAAAGTTAATACGACCATACAAGGGTGATGATCCTATGGTTAATATTCAAAATTCATGTCACCTGCCTGATACCTTTTTATCTGATTTACACAATCATTGGATGTATCATCGTGGTGTTACTGGACCGGATAATTTGAAGTATGAGTATTCTTATCCATCTACAGGAATTTCTGCTTTAGCTTATACCGTTTTAGAAGTAGCAGAGGATGGTGACACCGTGAATATTCTTGGAATAGACTTTTATGAGAATAGTGGATATCTATCCGGTGAGGTCAATGCTACGGATTGGGGTGTTAATGGTCATATGCAAGAAATAATATATAAATTAGTTTCAGCTCATCCTGAAATTACTTTTAATATGATTTCAACAGGAGAAAAACACTTAGATGATGTTAAAGAAATACCAAATATGAACTTTAAACATGTGACCGTTTGATATGAAAAAAATAGCTATATTAATAGGTGGTTGGCATTACCCAAAGGGGTTTTATGATCAATTAGAAAATCTAAAGTGTCCTGATGGTTTTGAGTTTGATACATTCGTGGTGTCACATAGAGATGTTGATTTGCCAATAGTATATCAAGAAAAGCAAGATGCATTAAATAAGATAGACAAAGATACGGTATATGGTGATATGGATTATGAACTTTACGGTCAAAGGTTAACCAAGGATTATTTACTATCTAAAAATATAACGATCATAGATGCTGAAAACAAATATGGTGATTATTATTTTATAACTCAATGGTTGGATAAATATGACTATAATGATTATGAGTATGTTTGTTTCTTACATGACGACACTTATTTACGAAATGAATTTTTGATAGACGATATTGTAAATGGTACATGTATGACTTATCATGTAGAAGGTGAAGAGGTTTGGAATCCAAATTGGCTAATGTTATTTAATTCAAATGCTCCAGGTAGTATTACACCAAGAGGTTCTTTTGCTTTTTTAAAAAAGGAATTTTTCAAAGAATTTGGCAATCTTGAATATGCGGTGGATGGAATTAGTTTAGATAGGACAGATGAGGTAGATACACCAACTAACTCTAGGGTTTTGAAGGAGTGGAATAACACGACAAGATCATTGATGAGACAATTTATAGACAGAGGTATGTTAGATAGAATTTTTAAATTGAGTGATGAGTATAGAATTAGTTATTATATGATTGAGGCTGAAAGAGGACTTATGACGCCTATTGGTGTGTGGGGTGAGGGATGAAGAACATAGTTTTTACAATGGATATTGATTTAGCTGGTGAGGGTAGATATGCCAGCACAAGAAGATTACCTTATCAATATTCAATAAAGAGTTGGGAAAAATGGTGTGAGAAGAACGATTGTGAGCTATTTGTTCTTACTGATTTATTATTACCAAAGGAACAGATGAACATATGTTGGCAAAGATATTACTTGTTTGACATATTAGATGCTAACGATATCAAGTATGATCAAATACTTTCAGTTGATGCTGATACCATCGTCCATCCCGATTGTCCTAACTTTTTTGAGATGACGGATAGAAAGATGTGTGGAGTTCACAACGAGGGTAGTTACGATTGGATTATCAGAAGCATTGAAAACTATGGTAAGTATTTTTTCAATGGTCATAATATGGACTTTACAAAATACATCGATTGTGGATTTGTAATCATAAATGATACACACAGAGATTTCTTCAAACAAGTCATAGATTTTTACAATGAAAATGCTGAACTATTGAGGCAAGTGGAGAAAGAATGGCATGGTGGAACAGATCAAACGCCTGTTAATTTTTTAATTGAAGATAAAGGGGTTGACTTTAAATGGTTACCTTATGAATACAACATGTGTGACATGTTTAGAAAAGAATTATTAAATGATGAGATGACATTTACAAAATGGGGTTGGATTTATCAGTATAATAGTATTCCAAACAATAAAGAAGATAGATTAACTTTACATTGGATGAAAAAAACATACGAGTATTTATATGAAAACTAAATTAAATAAAAAATATGTAATCGGAACTCATGTGATGTGGTTCGAGATTGAGATGTATGCTGACTTTATCAAGGGTATGGTGAATCTATTAGAAACCGTAGAGAATACGGAGAATGTAACCATTGATTTATGCTTTAATATGTTACAGCATTTTGAAGAGGTGGATACAGATAAGATAAAGAAACACGAGTTGGTGATTAAATTCAAAAAAGGTGTATCAGTATTAGAAGGTATGGGATACATCGTTAATCAAGAGATCAAAGATGGTGATGAGTTTTACTTTCATGCTGATTATAGAAGAGATTTGAATTATAACTATTGTAAGAAGGTGGATTATGTGATGTGGGGTGAGACCGATAGTTTCTTTCCCAAAGAAGCATTTCAAGTGATAGAAACCCTTGCTGATTACACGGATAAACAGA